>OFMK01000070.1_pt1 | contig 102099 bp, 69 predicted proteins | sample 1541781 | NCBI WGS metagenome assembly OFMK01 (sample SAMN04209250, study PRJEB22552) | human gut metagenome | biome: gut; material: feces | host: Homo sapiens | place: USA: Oklahoma
AACCTATGATTTTATCATCAATCTGAGAGGTTTACACAGAATAATTTACACTACCTACAGCTCCGAAATAGCTGGGACTTTCGAAACCACATTTTTTTGAAATCTCAGCTATTTTTTATCTGGAAAACGTTTTAGCATCACACAGGCATTCATAATTCGGATATCACATAATACCTGCATAATCGTTTTATTCATTTTCTTTTTAAAATAGGAGCACATATATTCCTTGCTCAGTCCGACCACTGCGCTTAATTCATCTAATGTAATTGCTCTTCCAAATTCCTTTTGCAGATATTCCATAATTCTTTCAATTACTTCATCTGATTCTGCGTTTTTTCCAACATCTATCCAGTTCATTGTCTCCAGTATTTCCAGCAGGCATCCATAACATAATTTTGACACTTCTGCCGAATCCTGTTCCCCAAACGTTTCCAGATATTCATATAATTGCCTGAATTCTTTCATAAATCTCTGATCTGCTGAAACCTTGAAGGCACCCGATTTTGTCAATCCATATGTTTCTAATAAAGGCTCACAGAGTGTTCCCTGAAATCCAAGATAACTCAATCGCCATTCTGATCCGGTTTTATAATAGCTGTGCATTTCATTTGCTTTCAGGAAAAATCCATTTCCCGCCTCAATACAATATCGTTCTTCATTCACCACTAATTCTCCGCTTCCGGCTGTACAATAAAAAATCTGATACACAGGCAGGCCATGTGGACGGACAATTGGCTTTTGCTGTTCTTCCAGACCAATGGTACTGACATATAAAGATGCTTCCTGTTTTCCGGTTATACTTTCTGTTGCTTTTAAAATCGATTTCATAGATACTCTTTTCCTATTTTATAAATTGCACATTAATATTTTTATACAAATATTATTATATTATTATATACACAATGAAGCAAGCCTCTTATACTGAATATAAATGATTCTGATTATCTCAAAGTCATGATTCACAGGCTTCCATAGAAATCATACCTTCTCCGTTAAATTTAAAACACGCTTTTGAAAAACCAGCAAATGTATGATTGAATCAGAATCACTGAATATGTGAAAAGAGGTATTTTTCATGAAACAATTATACAAAAAAATCGGATCTTATCTGATCCTATGCATTGCATCTGTCTGTTTCTTACTTCCCTTTTATCTGATGATCTGCAGCGCCAGTGATGGCAATATCTCGCTGTCTGAGGGACCGATCATTCCGGGAACAGATCTTTGGGAAAATATCTGTTACATCCTGTTTCACACAGAGTTTCTGAAATCTCTTGGTTTTACCTTACGTTACACGATTATTCAGACTCTGCTCACTTTACTTATCTGCGGACTGGCAGGATTTGCTTTTGAAATTTATCATGACAGGGAAAAAGATATGCTGTTTAAAGTTGTTCTGTTTGCCATGATGATTTCCATCACGCCGTTGATGGTTCCACTCTTTCAGATGTATACGAAATTAGGGATTGTTGACACCATCTGGGGATTAATGGCACCGTTTCTTGCCTCTCCTCTGATCATTATGATTTTTCGACAAAATTCCCGTGGTTTTCCTTATGAACTTGTGGAAGCTGCAAGACTGGATGGAGTATCGGAACTTGGTATCTTTTTTCGCATCTACCTTCCATGTATGAAAAGCACCTTCTCCTGCGGTACGATCATCGCATTTTCAAACGCCTGGAACTCTTATCAGTGGGCTCATCTGATTATGTATGATGATCAGAAAATACCTATGACGGTATTTCTGACGCTGGGATTAAAAGGAAATAGCATGACACTTGTACTGCTCAGCATGGTTCCTTCTCTTGTTGTATTTTTTATTTTTCAGAAATTCTTTGTAGAAGGAATGAACGGAGCTTTAAAATAAGCACACAAAAACTTCATACAGCTATCTTTCGAAAGAATTAAGATTTTCTCCCATGTTTCTTCCTTGTATCTCCCCTGTATGCATGCTATATTAACTGTATCAACACGGTTAGTACACTGTATGTCATACAGATTTCTTTCCATCCGGTAAACTCCCGGCAATCTGTCTGACATCCACAAATGTTTTCGACTTGAATTTATTGATAAGGAGATTTCCTATGATACAGATAAATTACCGCGATACGCGCCCGTTTTATCAGCAGATTAAAGATAATGTGCGGCATCTTGTTGTAAGCGGTGCTCTGAAAAAAGATGACAAACTGCCTTCTGTCCGGGAATTGGCAGCTTCACTGGCCATCAATCCGAATACGATCCAGCGGGCTTACCGGGAACTGGAAAATGAAGGTTATATCTATACCCTGCCCGGAAAGGGCACCTTTGCGGCAGAAATGGACCATACCAATCAGATCCGCCAGCAGGAATTACTACCACAATTTGACAAGATCGTATCTGAGCTTCTCTACCTGTCCATGCCGGTCAATGAGCTCACAAATCGTATTCTTTCCCTCTCAGGAAGGAGGATTCAGGCATGATACAGGCAGAACATATTACAAAAACATTCCATGGATTTAAGGCCTTAGATGACATGAGCCTGCACGTTCCAAAAGGAACGATCTACGGTCTCGTCGGTCCAAACGGTGCCGGCAAATCCACCCTGATCCGGCACCTAACCGGCATTTACCGCCCGGACTGCGGCTCCATCCTGATTGACGGACTTCCGGTATATGATAATCCGGAAGCAAAAGCAAAATTTACTTATATTCCGGATGATCTGTTTTACTTTCTTCAGGCAGATACGTTGGAAATGAAACGATTTTATCAGGGCATCTATCAGAAATTCGATACGGCACTATTTGACCGGCTGCAGGAATTTTTCCCGACCATCGACACCAGACGCAACATCCGCAGACTCTCCAAAGGTATGCAGAAACAGGTCGCTTTCTGGCTGTCTATCTGTGCCATGCCGGAACTGATGATACTCGATGAGCCCATGGATGGACTGGATCCTGTCATGCGCCGCCAGATCTGGAGTATCATTTTATCAAAAGCCAGCGAAAATAAGACTACGATCCTGATCTCCTCCCACAACCTGCGTGAGTTGGAGGATGTCTGTGACCATGTGGGCATCATGCACAAAGGCCGGATCATTGTAGAGCGTTCTCTCTCCGATCTTCAGGGAAATGTATCCAAAATCCAGGTCGCATTTCAGGAAGGTATGCCGACCCTTCCACCGGATTTTGAAATATTACACATGTCAAACACCGGCCGTGTATATACGCTGATCGTTAAGGGTAATCCGGAGCGCGCCAAAGCCATCCTGGAAGCAACACACCCAATGCTGATCGATATCCTTCCTCTTACATTGGAAGAAATCTTTATCTATGAAATGGGAGGAAAGAATTATGAAATCAAAGACATCCTGTTTTAATAAAGCAATTTTCCGGAAAAATATGAGCCGGTTCTGGCCGGTCTGTGCAGTTTATCTGGCCTACCTTTTTTTCCACATGACTGTACGGATGTTTTTAAATACCCGCAGTTATATCACGGCACAATCCGCAGATACTGTTTCACCGGCCACTTCCCGGTTAACGACCATGTTAGAATGCATCAGCGGAAATCTGGAACCATATGTTATCTTTTTTGCAGCACTGGTGGCGGCGATCACGGTATTCTCCTACCTGTTTTCCACCCGCAGCTGCCATATGATCCATGCACTTCCGGTAAAACGCAGTGAACTGTTTGTCACAAATTATATCAGCGGATTTCTGTTTCTGCTGCTCCCGCAGCTGATCACATTTCTGCTGAACCTGATCGTATGTATTTTAAACAACATTTCCTCGGTAGAATATCTGCTGTACTGGTTACTTTACACAATTGGCATGAGTTTTCTATTTTATACGCTTGCCGTATTTTGCTGTATGCTCACCGGTCATGCAGTTGCCGCTGCTGTTTACTATTTTGTAGGACATTTTCTCTATATTGCCATCAAATCGATTGCCACACTGATCGTTTCTTCCATGTGTTATGGCATGAAAATCCTTGGCGATCAGGTCAGCACTACATTGACAGAAACAAGAGATGCGGTACTTTCACCTTTTGTGTATCTGCTAAATCATGTATCCCTGAACTGGTCCATGAACAATGATTTTACTGCAGTGGATCAGATCAATATGCAGGGCGGCATGCTGATCGGTCTGTATTGCATAGCAGCCGTGGTATTTTATATTCTTGCTTATGTATTTTATCAGAAGCGGCCATTGGAATGTACCGGTGATGTGGTTGCTTTTGGCTGGCTGTACCCTTGTTTTCGCTGGATGCTTTCACTGGTTGGCGGATTTGGTCTTTCCTACCTTCTTTCCAGCCTGCTCTTTGATAACACTGCACGTATGGCAACATCACTTTTTGTATTTCTGATTCCGTGTTCCTTTATAAGCTTTTTCGTATCAGAAATGCTCTTAAATAAACGGTTCCATGTATTTTCCGGAAAACGCTGGGTGGAATGGGCGGTCTGCATTGCAATCTGCCTGCTCGGAACCGCTCTGATCCGAAGCGATGCATTCCACATAGAACGGAAAATCCCGGAAACGGATCAGATTGCCGCCATTTATATGTACGCAGATTATGAGCATTTATACCGTGATGAGGCTGATTTTGAAACACTGAAAAAAATTCACCGGAACCTTCTGGATCACAAACAGGAATATCTGTCTTATTCCTACCAGCAAAACCATTCAAAATATAATCTTCCGGAAGCACAAAATGCAGAATTTGCAACATCGATATCCTCCGACAGCACCGGATCCAATACTTCTACTTCTGTTTCATACAGTAACGGCGATTATATATCTTCCATTCAGATTACTTATTATCTGAAAAACGGGCGTAAAGTGATGCGTCGCTATGAAATTCCGGTAACGAATGCAACGTTGAAGGACAAGACAACACCGGCTTATCAGATTTCCAGACTGGAAACCGGTAAGGAAGATCTGCTCCGCTACCTGCTCTGTAATAATTACGAAGATATCAGTTTCATAAACGGTAACTTCAGCCATGTGGATAAAAATGGGCATGATGAAAATGTAAGCCTGGATCAGCAGCAGACAGAGACTCTGTATGAAGCACTCAAGGCAGATATCCTTGCCGGAAACTATCCTGCCGGACTTGGAATCCATGACACGGAAGACAACCCTATTTACTACGACAGTTTTTACTTCTACGGACAGGTACCGGGAGACATTGAATACCTGACAGACCTGCTGCCATCCGGGAAGTCAGCAAATACATCCGGGTATTATAAAGCTGCCCCGATAAATGCCGCAAATACTGCCGTCCAGAATACCAGACCGGAAAATTATTACTCCTCCATCGAAGTATCTTTTTCCTTATCTAAGTCCTGTACAAACACCATTCAGGCAATGATTGACCTTGGTCTCATCAAAAGTGCTTCGGATCTGATCACCCAGGATGCATTTTATGCGATGATAAATACGCAAGGATAACTAAGATTATTGAGGTAAAAATACAAGCCCCCGCTGGGATTTTCCCAACGGGGGCTTTACTACATATGATAAGTGAACTGTAACACTATAAATATTTCATTACTTCCGGTAACTGCTCCAGGCTCTCCACCTGCGGAACTTGGGCATCCACTGTTCCGAAACCATATGCCGCAAACAGAAACGGAACTCCTGCTTTCTGACATGCATTGTAATCTCCCTGGGTATCTCCAAGGTAGTAGTACGTTTCATAATGATTACGCTCGATCAGTGCTTTCAGATTCACATCCTTCTGCTGCTGCGTGTTGCCATAACACTCGATATCTGCCACCAGATCACCCAGGTGGTAATACTCCAGGAATACTTCAATATATCCCGCCTGGCAGTTGCTGACAATGCCGATTTCATATCCCATGCCGCGCAAGCGCTCAAATACTTTTCGGACATCTCCGTACAACGTTGCACCAACATGACTCAGGTATTCATTTTCATCCCGCTCACAGGCATGAATAATCTCCATCGCCTGATCCATCTCATATTCCGGGAGAAGTTCCCTTGCAAAACAGTCCATGGTTTTTCCCATAAGGCCGATCAGCTGTTCTCTGCGGATGTGCATTTCCGGACAGGTCTTGTTCCAGGATTCCACGATTTCATCTACGGAATCCCACAACGTACCGTCCATATCAAAAATAACTGCTTTTTTCATAAATTATGCCTCATCAATTGCTTTTCCGATATCATGGCGCATATATTTATTTGCAAAATCAATCCATTCGGTTGCTGCGTAAGCATTTGCACGTGCTTCTTTTAATGTAGCACCTTTCGCAGTCACACCAAGGACACGGCCACCGTTTGTCACGATTCTGCCTTCTTCATTCAACTTGCTTCCTGCATGAAAACAATAATAACCGTCTTTATGCTCAAAGTTCTCCAGACCTTTGATCTCGAATCCTTTTTCATAAGAAACCGGATAACCATCGCTTGCCAGAACAACGCAGACCGCTGCGTTGTCTTCAAACTGCAGATCAATCTGGTCTAAGGTTCCGTCGATGCAGGCTTCCATGACATCGATGACATCATTTTTCATACGCGGCAGGACAACCTGTGCTTCCGGATCACCAAATCTGGCATTATACTCCAATACCTTCGGACCGTCTTCTGTCAGCATCAGTCCAAAGAAAATGATTCCTTTAAAAGTACGTCCCTCTGCTGCCATGGCATCTACCGTTGCCTGGAACACATATTTTTTACAGAACTCGTCTACTTCTTTTGTATAAAACGGGCTCGGGGAGAAAGTTCCCATTCCACCTGTATTTAATCCCTGATCACCGTCTTTTGCACGTTTATGATCCTGTGCGGAAGACATGATCTTGATTGTTTTTCCATCCACGAAAGACAGTACGGATACTTCACGGCCTGTCATAAATTCCTCGATAACCATATGATTGCCGGCAGAACCGAATTTTTTGTCCATCATGATTTCTTTAACGCCAGCTTCTGCTTCTTCTAAAGTATTGCAGATCAGTACACCTTTTCCAAGTGCCAGTCCGTCTGCTTTTAACACGATCGGCATTTTTGCAGTTTTCAGGTATTCCAGTGCTTTCTCAGGATCATCAAAATTCTCATATGCAGCAGTTGGAATATTATATTTCTTCATTAAATCTTTGGAAAATGCTTTGGAACCTTCCAGAATTGCTGCTGCTTTGTTTGGTCCAAATACACGCAGTCCCTCAGCCTCAAAGGCATCTACAACACCGCCAACCAACGGATCATCCATACCGATGATGGTCAGATCAATCTCGTTTTCTTTTGCAAATGCAACCAGTTTATCAAATTCCATAGCACCGATCGGTACGCACTCTGCGATCTGTCCGATTCCGGCATTGCCCGGTGCACAATAAATTTTATCTACACGACTGCTTTTTGCCACACTTGTTGCGATGGCATGCTCTCTTCCGCCACTTCCTACGATCAGTACTTTCATGTCAGTTCTCCTCTACAATTGCTTTTCCGTCAACCACTTTTACTTTGCCATTTGCAATCAGATCAATGGCCTTCGGCATAATGATCCATTCTGCCTCTTCCATGACACGCTGCTGTAAAATTTTCGGTGTGTCACCGTTTTTTACCTCAACGGCTTTCTGTAAAATGATCGGACCGGTATCGGTTCCCTCATCTACAAAATGGCAGGTTGCCCCGGTCACTTTCACTCCACGATTTAATACACCTTCGTGTACTTTCAAACCATAATATCCGGTTCCGCAAAATGACGGAATCAGAGACGGATGAATGTTGATGATGCGGTTTCTGTATTTCCGGATCATCATCTCCGGAATCACAACTAAAAATCCTGCCAGAACGATCAGATCCACCTGCGCCTCATCCAGTGCAGCCAGAAGTGCCTCATGAAACTGTGCTCTGTCCGCATAGTCTTTCGGAGAGATACAACAATTTGGAATACCTGCTTTTGCGGCACGCTCCAGGGCATAGGCATTTTTATTATTGCTGATGACTGTTGCAATCTCTGTATTTGTGATTTTTCCATCTGCGACAGCATCCATGATGGCCTGCAGATTGGTGCCGCCACCGGATACCAGCACTGCAATTCTTAGCATAAATCTACTCCTTTTTCACCATCGATGATTTTTCCTACCACGTAAGGTGCATCGCCCGCCTGTCTGATAGCTTCCATCGTCTTGTCCACATCTGCCGGATCAACGGCAACGATCATACCAAGTCCCATGTTGAACGTATTGTACATCATTTCTTCTGTAATATCGCCTTCTTTTGCAAGCATTGCAAAAATCGGTGGTACCGGATAGCTGTCTTTCTCAACAACTGCACGTTTGCCATCAATAAGCATACGTGGAATATTCTCATAGAATCCGCCGCCTGTGATATGGCTGCATGCTTTGACGGTCACACCAGCCTCGCGGATGGATTTTAATGCATTTACATAAATTCTTGTCGGAGCTAATAATGTCTCGCCGAGTGTTTTTCCAAGTTCTTCATGATATGTATTCAATGTATCCTCATCCATCCGGAATACGTTACGAACCAGGGAGAATCCGTTAGAATGTACACCACTGGAAGCCATACCGATCAGTACGTCACCATCTTTTAATTCACTTCCTGTGATCATGTCTTTGCGGTCAACGACACCAACCGCAAAACCGGCCAGATCATACTCGTCCTCAGGCATCAGACCCGGATGCTCTGCTGTCTCACCACCGATCAGTGCTGCACCGGACTGTTTACATCCTTCTGCCACACCTTTTACAATCTCAGCGATCTTCTCCGGATAGTTTTTGCCACAGGCAATATAGTCCAGGAAAAACAGCGGTTCTCCGCCTGCACATGCAATATCGTTCACACACATTGCAACGGCATCAATTCCGATGGTGTCATGTTTATCCATTAAAAATGCAAGTTTTACTTTTGTACCGCATCCGTCTGTACCGGATAACAGTACCGGATCTTCCATTTCCTTGATTTTGTTTAAAGAAAATGCTCCGGAAAATCCACCAAGTCCGCCAAGAACTTCTGCGCGCATGGTTTCCTTTACATGTTTTTTCATTAACTCTACTGATTTGTAGCCAGCTTCAATATCTACACCTGCTTTTTTATAATCCATTCTGAATTCCTCCGTTATGTATCAGCACATATTTTCATGTTCTTTCTATTTCACGGATTGCTTCTTTGAAAAAAGCAATTCGCTGTACCGGTTATTTCCCGTAATTTTTATATCCGGTTTCCTGCAATTTCTCGTCTTTTTCCACTACCTGGGATTTCAGTTCCTCTGTGTAAGCTTTCAGTTTTTCTAAAAGCTCAGGGTCAGAAGCTGCCAGGATCTTTGCTGCCAGAATACCGGCATTTGCGCCACCGTTGATTGCTACGGTTGCCACCGGGATTCCGCTCGGCATCTGCACGATAGAATACAGAGAATCCACTCCACCCAGATCAGATGTCTTCATCGGGATTCCGATAACCGGCAGCGGGAAGATTGCTGCGCACATACCCGGCAGATGAGCTGCTTTACCTGCTCCGGCAATAATTACTTTGAATCCTTTCTCCTCTGCGGATTTTGCATAGTCAAAAAACACATCCGGCTCACGATGTGCGGAGATGATACGCATCTCATAATCAATACCGAATTTATCCAAAATTTCTGCTGCCTTTGCCATGACCGGCATATCTGAATCACTGCCCATTACAATTCCTACTTTAGCCATTTGTATGTGCTCCTTTCATCCCTCATGTAATTATGTAACTATTCAGAGCCAAGCAGGTTTACAATAAAAGTGTGAATCATGCTGGCATGAATGAACACTTTTAGTTGTAAATCTATTTGGCGAGAAGCCACATCGAGATGTAGCGTAGCGAAATCGAGATGGCTCTGAATAGTCATTGTATCTGTTGTTTACATCTTACCTTGAATCATGTAAATTTGCCAATTATATATTGTTATATTTTTTATAAGAGTTGCTAATATATGATGTACGTTTCATTTGTTTTTCTAATGATACTTTTATGCTCATATCGGGGCGGGTCATTAAGCCATAAAACCACTCCTGTGCAAGCACATCGTGGTTTCAGGCTTTTGACCCTGGCATCATTTTAATAACGGCTCATTCAGTTCTTCTGCACCTTCCACACGGAACAGACCATCCCGGATAATATCCGCAGTACTGCCGTCCGGACGGATCACTGTAATGGCACCAAGTTCATCATACGGAATGGTGATATCCGTATGGCAGTTAAAGTATGCCTTTGACATATCCTCTTTACGAAGCAGGCTCTTCTCATTATCCCGTGCAATGATCTCCTTGCCATTCGGGTTGTATACTGCGGTATCTTCCGCATGGGAATAGCAGGTATCTCCTACTGCAAAATGCGGACCTGTCTTTTCTGCGATCAGGATTGGAAGTTTCGCTCCAATCTGATATTCTTTTGCCATACGGTATGCGGTTGTATTGGTACCGATGGCAAACTCGCCCATCGGAAGTGTCTCATGACGCATCAGGATATTGTCACGGATATATGCCTTGTTTTGTGCTTCATCTGCAAAGTTTCCACAATTATAACGCTCGATCATACCGTCCTTGAACACAATCTCCAGATCAAGATACTGCAGACCGTTCAGGAATACTTCCGATACATGCAGTGTTCCGTTTGTTCCTGCCAGAACCGGAGACGTAAACACTTCACCAACCGGAATATTGACATCTGCCACACAGTTCTCAAAAATGGTCTGTTTGTCCGGATCAGTCAGCGGATGAAGGGCTACGGTCAGATCGGTACGATTGCCGCCACGACCGGTAATGTGTACTTTTGTACCACTGTCCAGTACATCAATGATACACTGCTGCATCTTCTGATACTTTGCATAATCCAGTGTATTGATCACAACGGTTTCTGCAAAAATTTCCTTAAACTGATCACCGATCTCCGGAATCGGATACGCAATGATGGTAAAGCTGCGCTCCTCTCCTTTGATATATTCGTTTGTGATCTGACCGGACATGGAGGCATTGTAAACCACCAGTTCCTGCTGGCGGTCATGATAATGAATAGACGCCTCTTTTTTCTCCGGAGAAAACGGTTCCTCACCGAACACTTCCAGCACAGCCGGTCCGCCATGTTCTGCTGCCTGAATCTTATGCTGCTCAAATACGGTGCGCAGCACTTCCAGACGACGCTCCACAAATGCTTTGTCAAAATAGAACGCTTTATCTTCTTTATGGTCAAAATCATACTGGCGGTTTACACTGGTTGCATAAGCACAGCGTTTCGAAGCACCTCTGTTATGAAACGAAGAAGACGCCTCTCTGCTGATCGTTGCCTGCAGTCCGATTTTTTCAAAATTCCGGATCGCGGCACGGATCATACGCTCAAATCCAACCTGATAGTGGATCTGCACCGTCTTTTTCTTCTTGATATCCTTGCCTGTAATCTCAAATCCAATGCGGTATCCTTCTGTATAAGTGTCCGCCATGCTCTGAATCTCTTCCTCGGAAAGTTCATTTAAAAATGCTGCAATACCGAATTCGTTTTCTCCGATATAGAATCCATATTGATACAGATAACTGAGATCCGACAGATCTGCTTTCATAATAATCTTTTTGTACAGACTATCCACTGGGTCGATCATTTCCCGGATCTGATTCTCCACAAAGACTTCACTATAATCATGGAAATACCAGTAAATCGTCTGTTTTGCTTCCTGTACATCTTCCTCTTCAAAACAATTGTACACCTGTACAAAAAGTTCTATCAGTAAAGTCAGTTCTGCCAGTTTTCCCTCAAAGGCATAAGCAATCGCCACATCCAGCTCTGCCCGCAGAAAACTAAGCAGTTCTCCTTCTTTTTCTCCAAAAACAGTAACTGCATAGGCTGGATTTGCATAACTTTCCGCATAATAGGCCGGAAGCATATGATGATACAAAAACTCCTGATCTCCCTTGCAGGTCTCCAGACTGCGCTGCTGCAAAGTTCCCGCTATTGCCATCTGACATAATTCCATCGTTTTCTCCAGATAAGCTGCTGCCTCTGAAAAATAGTCTTTGTAACATTCCGGCACCTGTGGCTCTTTACTGATCTCCACGATCCGCTCCGCCACCAACTCATATCGTTCTTTCATTGTTTCATCTAAAAAATTATTCCAAATGCTGTCACCCATATTATTTTTCTCCTACTGATTTTTATCCTACCAGACCGAATATGTACATGCCGCCAAGACCAACGGTAAGCACTGCACCGAACACAATGCCAAGTCTCGGAAGCAGCGGTCTGATTTTTGGCTCTTTTACTGCAAAAATACCACAGAGCAACGCTCCCAGTGCCAGGATCAGTCCGATCAATCCCAGACCGCCTACTTTATATCCGCCTTCACCGGATGCAAGAAATGACTGTACCACTGCCGTTAAAAACACTGCCAGTGCAGCCATTGCCGTACAAAAAGACAAAATCCCGGTAGGGGAATGTTTTAAATCCCTCATCCGGGTCTTGCGTGTCCGGCGAAAATATTTTCTTCTGTTGCTTGCCATACGTTGCCTCCTCATTTATTCACATGCGCCGCAAAATATATCTGCGTTACCTCGCCGACATACTTCACAGGCACCGACAGTCTGAAAAAATTTATGATCTTTCTTTCAGCCTTCTGGCATCGGCATCCCGGTCCCGCTTACGCTGCATCAGTGCATAGACCAGATACCCTAATATTCCACCGATTGTATTCAGGAAAATATCGTCCACATCAAAACAGCCGGTTTTAGTTATAAGCTGGATACATTCCACGCTCAGACTCAATTCAAAACTCGCCAGTGCTGTGAACCAGAATTTCCTTTTTTTTCTGCCCAGGATCGGGACCAGAAAACCAAATGGCATAAAAATAGCAATATTCCCAAACAAATTGGAAATCACTGCCACTGGTCCGAGAAGATCTGCATACACAATAAACCTTCGTATCTCCCTGAACGGAATTAAATTATAATGATAACTGCGCTCAATCCCGGTCCGGTCCAACATTTCTGCAAAAAACAGGAAATAAACCAGACCGGCGATATACAGCACAAATAATATTCTGCATAAAAGTCTAATTTGTTTTTTATGATTATTTATAAACATTGCCGCAATGCTTATTTTGCACCATACTGCTCATAATATGCATCAATGGCAGCTTTTAATTTATCATCAATCACAACTTTGCCATTGCACTCACGGTTGTAAAGATGTTCTACCACCTCTGCCATAGTTACGATGGCATTTGTCTCAAAACCATAGAGCTCCTTTACTTCCTCGAGGGCACACTTCTGACCGCCTTTTCCGATCTCCATACGATCCAGGGATACCATCAGACCTACGATTTCCACATTTGCCGCACCGCGTACCTTCGGGACAGTCTCTTCCATGGATTTTCCGGAAGTGGTAACATCCTCGATCATAACGACGCGGTCGCCGTCCTGCAGTTTGCTTCCAAGGAAACTTCCTTTATCTGCTCCGTGGTCTTTTTCTTCTTTACGGTCAGAGCAGTAACGGATCTCTTTTCCGTATAACTCGCTGTAAGCGATAGCTGTCACGACACTAATCGGGATTCCTTTGTATGCCGGTCCGAATAAAACGTCAAAATCATCGCCGTATTTATCGTGAATTGCTTTTGCGTAATACTCGCCAAGTCTCTTTAACTGGGAACCTGTCACATATGCTCCTGCATTCATAAAAAACGGAGACTTTCTGCCGCTTTTCAGGGTAAACTCTCCAAATTTTAAAACATCGCTTTCTACCATAAATTCGATAAATTCCTGTTTGTACTGTTCCATGTACTCATATCCTCCTTATTTAAACCGTTTTCCGGGATTTTTCTTTTTCAGTTCTGTGTTTTCCTTGCAAGTTTCTTCCGTTTGCAAAAAGCAAAGCGAACATTCACAATCCGCTTTCGCCACCTGCTCAAAACTATGCACAGATATAAATTAGTATACTATGTGGATGTTAATTTTTCAACTGACAAGACAGAATTTTATCGCGTATTTTTCCACCTGTTTATACGTGTTTTTCATATCCTGTTTCCCTATCTCTGACCACATCTGCAAAGGCCCGCATCAATTTTGCCGTCAGCCCCCAGATGACATGTCCCTCATACTGGTAAAAACAGACTTCTTCCTTTCGGCTGCGCCAGCGGTACTCCCGTCCGCCACAGATCCGTTCATAGGGAAAATCCTCTCCCGCTTCCACCTTTGCCCGGATCACATAACATTCCGGATCCGTATGTAAAAAAAATTCCAACGGAACCGTAAACACTTCCGCTACTTCTGCCGGATTGAAGGTGTTCTGATACCCCTTTACCTCCGTTGCAAAAGAATGCATCACCAGACTGCCTCCGCTATATAGCTTATCCATATCACCAAGGTAACTGATCTGATCTTCCTTTAACAGTAATTCTTCCTTCAGTTCACGCAATGCTGCTTCTCTGGGCGTCTCACCTTTCTCCACCATCCCGCCGGGCAGACAGACGTCTCCCGGCTGATGTGCTATAGTGGCAGCACGTACTTCAAACAACACGTCATATCCACCGTCTGTATTTTTCAGTAATGGAATACAGACTGCTGCCTGATGGCACGATTCCATGCCGATAAACGTCGGCGTATGCTGTGCCAAAATTTCTTTCAAATCCTGCTCTGTTTTATCCATATCTGCATTTTGGTTACACATTTCTTTCCCTTTTTATACTCACTTACTATTTATTACTTGCCATTCATCATCTGCGAATTATTATTCCAGATATTATTTGCAGCCCACTGATCTACTATTTATACTGTCAAACTTCAACATATATTTCATTTATCATTTACTAGTTATTCTTGTATTGTTTGTAACCACTAACAGGGGCTTTTATAACCAGATCTTCTGCAGGATTTCCTTCAGTTCTGCTGCGGAATGCATAAATTCTGCGTTTTCCTTTTCACTCAGCGGAATCTCCAGAACCTGCTGCACACCAGTTCCGCCTACAATGGCAGGCACACTGATACACAGATCGGATAGTCCGTATTCCCCCTGCATCAGGCTTGATACTGGCAACACTGCGCCCTCATCCCGAATCAGCGCCGCCGCAATGCGCGTCACCGCCATGGCCACACCGTAATAAGTAGCACCTTTTTCTTCGATGATCTGATATGCACTTTCACGCACCCGGCGATAAATCTGCTCCATCGCCTGTTCATGGTCATAATGGCCTCGAATTTCACAAAAATCATGAATTGGAATTCCAGATACGTTGGCACCGCTCCACACCGCAAGTTCACTGTCCCCGTGTTCTCCAATGATCATGGCATGTACACTGGCAGAATCCACCTGCAGATGTTCACTGAGCAGATAGCGAAACCGTGCGGAATCCAGCACCGTTCCACTGCCGATCACCCGTTCCTTCGGATAACCGGAAATCTTCCATGCCGCATAGGTCAGAATATCCACCGGATTGCTGACGATCAACAAAATCCCCTCGAAATTCTGCGCTGTGATCTGCGGAATGATAGTTTTCAATATCTCTACATTTTTGTGCACCAATGCCATGCGGCTTTCTCCGGGTTTCTGTGCTGCACCTGCCGTAACGATAATGAGCCCGCAGTCTCCCACATCCGCATAATCTCCCGCATAGATCTGCATCATATGCGCAAATGGCCGTCCATGGGCGATATCTGCTGCCTCGCCATGTGCTTTTTTCTGATCTGCATCGATCAGCACCAACTCCGAAAAAAGTCCTTTCTGCATCAGTGCAAATGCCGTGGATGATCCCACAAATCCACATCCGATGATTGCTGCTTTTTGTCTGTTCATAACCTTTTCCTCCAGGTCAGTATAGTGATTTTCTACATAATTCTATACTTTCCGGAAACGATACTTTTTATACAGATACCAAGCAGCATTCCAAATCTCATTTACCGTAAAACGGACATTCGCAATCCACTTTCACTACTTGCTCATGAACGCAGTCGCTTTGCGGCCTGTATTTAACTATTTATTTTCGTCCTGAATCCTATTATTTGCAAAGCAGTCTCTTCGGATTCTCCCGGTAAACCAGTTCCTGCATCTCAGCTGTCAGCCCCTGATCCATCGTTTCTGCCAGTTTGCAACACAGTGGCAACGGTGTGAACGGTGTATCACTGCCATACAAAATATGATCCTTTGTGGTCATCTGGCATAAATTTCCATACTGCTTCGGCATGGCGGTTCCACCCAGATCATAATACAGATCTGCCAGACATTTCCGGATATCGACACTTCCGTCCGGGCAGAGCATTTTTGACATGGAAGCCACACGATCACTGATGATCGGCAGATAGGCTCCCGCATGAGGGATCACAAAACGGATCTTTGGATATTTATTCAATGTTCCTGTCAGGATCAGATTCATCACCGCACGGCAGGTATCAAAGAAAAACTCCATCATCGGATAGGGTAAGTTCTCATTGACCCCCTGCGGAATTGCTGCCGGTTCCGTCGGATGGATCAGCACCACTGATTCTGCCTGATTCAAGACTTCCATCACCGGATCCAGTCTCGCATCCCCCAGATACAATCCGCAGGAATTGGTCTGTAAGGCAAATCCTGTCACATGCAGCTCGTTCCGGCAATACTTCACTTCTTCAACTGCCGCATCAATTTCTGGCAGCGGCAGACTTGCCAGCACACCGATCTGTTCCGGATATTTTTTCATCAGCTCAGCTCCATATTCATTGGATGACCGTGCCACCTCAATGGCCTCCCCTACATCTCCCATATGTAAATGCGGAGATGAAATAGAGAGTACGCTGTATGTGATTCCCAGCTTTTCCATAAAAGACAGCTGAATCTCTTCGTTCCACTCCGGCTTCGGAAAACCGCCGTCCAACAGTTTCATTCCCCGCTTTTCCAGCATCTGATCATATGCCGGTGGAAAATAATGTGCATGAATATCTATTTTTTCTCTCATAAAATGTTCCCTGCCAATCTGTTTTTTATCACTTATTTTCTGATATCACTTTATCTACGATATTTTATATCTGTAAAAACATAAATTCCTACACTCATGTTTTAATCTCTTTTCCTGTCGTCTCTGATATTTCCGGCATCTATATTTTTCTGAAAAAAGTTTTCAAACGCATAATCCCACAGTTTCTGTGAACCCTCGGCTGTATGTGCATTCCGCTTCATAATCTGGCTCATTGAAATCCCTCGTTCTTTCCATGCCACACCACCATTCGCTGCATTCAGCATCGCCGGCTGGATATTATCCATAGTATGTGCAAATTTGGCTTCCGCTGTCTCACCCTCCTCGAATTCTTCCCAGATATCCCGCAGTTTTTTCTTCTGATCCTCCGGAAGCAGTGAATAGATACGGTCTGCTGCCCGGCTCTCCCGCTCATGCTGTGTTTTCTGACCTTCCTCATCATACGCATAGGTATCCCCTGCATCAATTTCCACAATGTCGTGGATCAGAAGCATAGTAACTGTCCGCAGCACATCGATTTTTTCATTGGCATACTCTGACAGCAGCACTGTCATGATCGCCATATGCCAGGCATGCTCTGCATCGTTTTCCCTGCGGACGCCGTCTGACAGCTTTGTCTGACGCTGAATAAATTTTTCCTTATCTATTTCTTTTATAAAATCAAACTGCCGTTCCAGCCGTTCTCTGTCCATATATGCCTCCTGTAAAATGACTTTTTCCTATTATTATAGGCTACATCCCATGCAATAGCAATTTCTACCTTAATTTTTATAGGAAATAGGTATCAAATCTTGAAAAATCATGCTCAGATGCTATAATGAACAATGGTTATTTAATCAACAGATCATAATAGAACAGTTTTAGAGGAGATTTTTATGGGTACCATTTCGATTCCAAAAAATTATAAATCTGACCTCAATCTGCATGATACTCAGATTGCGATCAAGACAGTAAAAGATTTCTTTCAGACCCGCCTGGCACAGGAGCTGAACCTTGCCCGCGTATCCGCACCACTTTTCGTAGATCCGGCTTCCGGTCTGAACGACAACTTAAACGGTGTGGAGCGTCCGGTAAGTTTTGATATTGCCGAGCAGAACGGACGCACCGGTGAAGTTGTACACTCTCTGGCCAAATGGAAACGTTACGCACTGAACAAATATGATTTTGAAGTCGGTTCCGGTCTGTATACGGATATGAATGCAATCCGCCGCGATGAGATCACAGACAACATCCACTCCATCTTTGTGGATCAGTGGGACTGGGAAAAAGTAATTGAAAAATCTCAGAGAAATCTGGATACATTAAAAGAAACCGTTCGTCAGGTTTACAAAGTACTGCGTAAAACAGAAAAATATATGTCTATTCAGTATGATTATATCCATGAGATCTTACCGAAAGAGATTTTCTTTGTAACAACACGCGAACTGGAAGAAATGTTCCCGGATAACACACCAAAGGAACGTGAGTATTACATCGCTCAGGCAAAAGGAGCTGTCTGCATTATGCAGATCGGTGATAAACTGGAATGTGGTGAGCCACATGATGGTCGTGCACCGGACTACGATGACTGGGCATTAAACGCAGACATCGTTGTATACTATCCGGTTCTCGATATTGCACTGGAGCTTTCCTCTATGGGTATTCGTGTAGATGAAATATCTTTAAAAGAGCAGCTTGACAAAGCAGGCTGTCCGGAACGTGCAGAACTTCCGTTCCAAAAAGCAATTCTGGAGAAAAAACTTCCATACACTATGGGCGGCGGTATCGGCCAGTCCCGTATCTGTATGTTCTTCCTGCGAAAAGCACATATCGGAGAAGTACAGTGTTCTCTGTGGCCGGAAGAAATGGAAGCTGAACTGAAGACAGCTGGTATTCAGTTACTTTAGTTATTTGTAACGAACAGGCTGGAACAGAACTCCGGGAAGATACGGATTCTGTTTCCGGCTTATTTTATCTCAGTTGATGTCAGCTTTCGCTGACCAGAATCACGCACCAAGTCTCACATGCGTTCGACTTGAATTGCACTATGACAGGCAGAGGAAAGGACTCGGACTATTTTGTCCCGGTGGCGATTATTCGCGGTCGAGACTAAATAGAAGAGTCCTTTTTCGCTGCCTGGCGAAGTGTAGAGTGCAGTGATTCTGAGAAGAATATGTCAGCTTTTGCTGACCAGAATCACGCACCAAGTCTCACGTGCGTTCGACTTGAACTGAGTCGGAGATCCAACTCAGAATAAAATATTACAAGGGGGAGTAAGATTATATGGGGAAACTAACATTAAACTGGGCAAAACTAAAACCGGAAGTAAAACAGGTCTGGCAGCTGAGTCTGCCCGCCATTCTGACGCAGATCACCACCATCGCCATGCAGTACATCGACTCTGCCATGGTTGGTGCTCTGGGTGCCGCCGCTTCTGCCGCTATCGGTCTGGTCGTTGCCATGACCTGGCTGTATAATGGAGTCCTGTCCGCAGTTTCTGCCGGTTTTTCCGTGCAGGTGGCACATCACATCGGTGCCGGTCAGGATTCTGATGCCAGGAACGTCATCCGGCACGGTCTGATCAGTGCCCTGAGCATTTCCGGGCTCTTAGCTTTCAGCGGTCTTTTGCTCAGTCATCCACTGCCAATCCTGTTAGGCGGTGATCCGGCAATCTGTCCGAACGCAACTGCATACTTTTTTGTATATTCACTGATGATCCCATTTTCACAGTTGAATTCCCTAACATCGGCATTTTTGCAATGCAGCGGTGATATGGTGACACCAAGTATTTTAAATGCCGTCATGTGTGTACTGGATATTCTTTTTAATTCATTACTGATTCCACGCTTCGGTGTCCTTGGTGCCGGTATGGGAACAGCACTCGCCTGTGCCATCATCAGTCTGATCATGACATGGCGTTGCTGTATCTGCAACAAGCAGCTGCACCTCAGACGTACTGACAAACATCATTTTGACCGTAACATTCTGCGCAAAGCATTTCAGATTGGAATGCCGGTGGCCGTTCAGGAAATCGCCATGAACGGTGCTATGGTCGTATCCACCCGGATCATTGCCCCACTGGGAGCCGCTGCCATCGCTGCAAATTCTTTTGCCGTTACCGCAGAAAGTCTGTGCTACATGCCAGGCTATGGTCTTGGTATGGCTGCAACCACACTGGTTGGACGCAACATCGGTGCCAGAGAATTTAAAACAGCCAAACGTTTCGGTAACATCAGTACTGCCATGGGTGCCATTTTCATGGGCTGCACCGGTGCCATTATGATGTTCGCCTGCCCGCTGGTCTTCCGGCTTCTGACACCGGATGTCACTGTGCAGGCAATGTCCGTTCATATCCTGCGCATTGAGCTGCTTGCGGAACCGCTCTTTGGCGTGTCCATCGTTGCCGCCGGTGCACTGCGCGGCACCGGAGACACCTTCGTACCGAGTCTGATGAACCTTGGCAGTATCTGGATCGTGCGCATCGGCCTGGCACTGATTCTTGTCAGCCGCCTTGGTCTCACCGGCATGTGGATTGCAATGCCGATTGAACTGTGTGTCCGCGGACTGCTCATGCTGTACCGCCAGCACACTACAAAGTATTACCGTTCGCATACTTAATGTAAGGAACAAAATGAAAACAGCACTATGATGTGCATGCAGATTTACAGATGTTATATCATTCCGTGATTTCATAACTGAAATGGCAAAATCGGAGAAAATTATCTCAGTGAGCGATTAAGTAAACGACTGAGTTTCACAAGTTTTTGCGCGAGTGGGAACGACCTCTTTTTCAGGCGTGGGAACGAGCGCGATGAAAACGCAGTGAAACGAAGGTAGTGCACGTCTAGCGAACGAGATAATTTTCTCCGATTTTGCTTTCATATATTAAATTTTAAGCATTGTTTTTATTCCGCGAACTGGCTGTTATACAGATCCGCATAAAAACCACCCTGTTCCAGCAGTTCCTCATGGGATCCCTGCTCGATGATATCTCCATCTTTCATAACGAGAATAATATCCGCATTTTTGATCGTGGACAGTCGATGTGCGATCACGAAACTGGTCCGTCCTTTCATCAGGTTATCCATGGCACTCTGGATCAGTTCTTCCGTTCTGGTATCCACAGAAGAAGTCGCCTCATCCAGAATCAGAATGCGGTTATCTGCCAAAATCGCTCTTGCGATCGTCAGCAACTGCTTTTGTCCCTGTGAAATATTGCTGGCATCTTCATTCAGTTCCATCTCATAGCCACCAGGCAGTGTCCGGATAAAATGATCCGCATGAGCTGCTTTTGCAGCTGCCACAACTTCCTCGTCCGTAGCATCCAAACGTCCATAACGGATATTTTCCATGATACTTCCTTTAAAAAGCCAGGTATCCTGCAATACCATTCCAAACGCATCTCTCAGCTCCCGGCGATTGAACTCCCGGATATCGTGTCCGTCAATACGGATAGATCCGCTGTTGACATCATAGAAACGCATCAGCAGTTTCACCATGGTAGTCTTGCCGGCTCCCGTCGGACCAACAATGGCAATCTTCTGTCCGGCAGCCACCTGTGCACTGAAATCATGCACAATGAGCTGGTTCGGATTATAACCAAAACTTACATGATCAAACGCTACATTTCCAATCACTTTTGTCACATCTGCCGGATGCTCCACTACCTGATCTTCTTCCTCTTCCTCCAGGAATTCAAACACACGCTCTGCTGCCGCTGCCATAGACTGCACCTGATTTGTTACCTGTGCGATCTGCTGGATCGGCTGCGTAAAACTCTTCACATACTGGATAAATGCCTGGATATCACCGATGGTGATCACGCCTCGAATGGCCAGCATACCACCACTGAGTGCCACTGCCGCATACCCCAGATTTCCGACAAACTGCATGATTGGCATCATGATTCCGGAAAGGAACTGGGATTTCCATGCAGAAGTATATAATACATCATTTGTCCGATTAAACCGGGCAATCATTTCATCTTCTTTGTTGTAAGCTTTGATGACCAGATGACCACCATAGCTTTCTTCTACCTGTCCATTGATATGTCCCAGGTACTCCTGCTGTGTAATGAAATGCTTCTGGGATTTTTTCACCACCAGAGAAACACACAACCCCGAAACCGGCAGTACCACCAGCGCGATCAGTGTCATCAGCGGAGAAATACTGAGCATCATCACCAGCACACCGATGATGGTGGCCGTAGATGTAATGATCTGGGTCACACTCTGGTTTAACCCCATCCCCAGCGTATCCACATCATTCGTAATTCTGGATAACACTTCACCGTAAGTACGGCTCTCAAAATATTTCATCGGCATGCGGTTTATTTTTTCTGTAATTTCTTTTCGCATCCGGTAACAGATTTTCTGTGTGATACCGGTCATGATCCATCCCTGCACAAAACTCAGGACAGAGCTGAGCAGATATAAACCAAGTACAAACAGCAGCACTTTTCCTATATAGGAAAAATCAATGCCGCCGGTTCCGGCTACTTTTGCCATCAGACCTTCTGCCAGGCCTGTCGTCGCCTTACCAAGTACCTTCGGGCCAAGCACACTGAATACTGTGGAACATGCCGCGATGATCATGACAAACACAACGGCGATCTTATATTTTCCCATATAGCGGAGAATTTTTCCAAGGGCACCTTTCAGATCTTTTGCCTTTTCACCCGGGACCATCCCTCTGCCCGGTCCCATTCTGCGTCTCGGTCGGGAAGCAGAATGTATATTTCTTTCATTACTCATGGTACTCACCCTCCTCTCCGTCTGTCAGGCCAAGTTCTTTTGCGGACATCTGAGATTTTGCAATCTCTTGATATACCGTACAGTGTTTCATCAATTCCTCATGGGTTCCTTTTCCAACAATCTCCCCTTCATCCAGCACAAGGATCTGATCTGCATGCAAAATTGTACTGATACGCTGTGCCACGATGATCACCGTGCTTTCCTGAACGGTATCTGAGAGTGCTTTCCTCAGTTTTGCATCTGTCTTCAGATCCAGTGCGGAAAAGCTGTCATCAAACACAAAGATTCTCGGATGTTTTGCGATGGCACGGGCAATGGCAAGACGCTGCTTCTGTCCTCCGGACACGTTCGTTCCGCCCTGAGCGATCGGAGATTCATATTTCTCCGGTTTTTCTTCGATAAATTCTTCCGCCTGGGCAATCTGTGCTGCCTGAACTACCTGGGCATCCGTTGCTTCGGCGTTTCCAAAACGCAGGTTAGACGCAATCGTTCCGGAAAACAACACACCTTTTTGCGGTACAAATCCAATCTGCTGACGCAGGTCTTTCATAGAAAGTTCCCGGATATCAATACCGTCCAGTGTTATGCTTCCTTTCGTCACATCATACAGACGCGGAATCAGATTCACGATCGTAGATTTTCCACAACCGGTACTTCCGATGATCGCCGTAGTCTGCCCCGGATAAGCAGTGAAGTCAATGTCGTGAATCGCCGGCTCCCTGCTGCCCGGATATATGAAATCCACATGGTCAAATTTCAACACACCCTCTGATGTTTCGATATGTTTCGGTTCTGCTGCTTCCCGGATTGTAAAATCTGTATGCAATACTTCATCAATACGGTCTGCTGCCACACCGGCACGCGGAAGCATAACAGACATCATTGTCAGCATCAGGAATGCCATAACGATCAGCATCGCATACGTGATAAATGCAGTCATGGAACCAACCTGCATCACTCCAAGATCTATTTTTTTAGTTGCCACCCAGACGATGGCTACGGTCAGGGCATACATGATCAGCATCATACCGGGCATCATCAGCGTCATGACACGGTTTGTGAAAAGCATGGTCTTTGTCAGTTCACGGTTCACACCGTCAAACCGTTCTTCCTCTTTATCCTCACGACGGAATGCACGGATAACCGGAAGACCGGTAAGAATCTCTCTGGAAACCAGATTGACACCATCCACTTTTTCCTGCATTTGCTTGAACTTCGGCAGTGCCACACTCATCAGGATCATGACAAATGCAAAGATCACAATGACTGCCGCTACGATCAGCCAGCCCATGCCGGATCTTGTCTGTATTACTTTGATGATACCGCCGATACCAAGGATCGGTGCGTAGGCAAGCATCCGCAGAAAGATTGCTGTCACCATCTGGATCTGCTGTACATCATTGGTACTTCGAGTGATCAGAGATGCTGTGGAGAAATGCTCCATCTCCGCATTGGAAAAATGCATGACTTTCTCATACAGGCGACCGCGCAGAGAACGTCCCACACCGGCTCCCACTTTGGATGCCAGATAGGATACAAAAATAGCGCAGGCCATCATAATTGCAGCCAGACCAGCCATCTGCAATCCTTTTTTCCACAGATAGGATGTCTGGATCTGTGCCAGGTTCAGACCGGCTGCTTCATCGCAGGATGCCGCATAGGCTGCTTTGCTGGCCGTGATCATGGAATCTCCCATGGCATCCACCATTTTCTGCGTGGAATCCCGCATGGAAAGCACTGCATCCTCATCCATCTGCCCGCTCTTGATCATTGCTTCAAACATCGGACGGATATCCACACAGGTTACCGTCTGTGTACTTCCATCCTCCTGTTCCACATCTTTTTCTGATACTTTCAACTCTGTTCCCATCATCTGGCCAATCTGCTCCAGACTCATCTGTTCATATACCGATACGTCCCCGCCGGTCTGCTCTGCAAGCAGTTTTTTGAACTGTGCTTCTTCCATCCGGGACATCTGATAATTCAGGATCAGCGGTATGGCAAATTCGGAATCCAGCTCCCCCAGCGTCTCTTTGTCTGTCACTGAACACTCATATGTCTCATGCTGTGTCGCTTCATAGCTGGATGCCCACAGCGTTTTTTCTTCTTTTGTCATAAAAAGCTGTGCATCTTCATATTCCTCCGCTGTTATCTCCTCTGGAAGACTGTACTCGATACCCTTGTTCTGAATTCCCACATCGATGATATCTGCAGTATAAGTCGGCAATGCCAGATCACAGTATGCCTGGAGCACAAGCACTGCCACGATCACAAGAATCGTCTTCCAGTACGGAATCATGTTCTTAAAAATCTTCTTCATTTCCGTGATTTCCTTTCTGTTTACTACTACTACGCTAAGCGTTTCCAAATTCAGCTGTCTGTAAAGCGGACATTCGCACTATGATTTGCACCGGTATGCTTATCAGCTGCTTTCTTCTGGCTCTGCCGGATTTTTTCCAGTTCTTCTTTGGCCAGATCATATTGCTGGTGAATATAACTCACCAGCCGCGCCATTTCTTCTTTATCCGTTTTTTCAAATACCCGGCGGATAAATTCATTCGTAATTTCATTGGATTCATCCAGAACTTCCTGCCCGGATTTTGTAATCTCCACCAGTGTATTTCTTCGGTCTTTCTGATCCACAAAACGTCTGACATATCCTTTTTCTTCCAATGCTTTGATACTGCGTGACACTGCCGGAGGCAGCGCATGCGTATATTCCGCCAGATCAGACATCTTTACACCAGGCCCGGAACCGATTTTCTTCTGCACATGGTAAATGCCGTTCATCAATACAAACTCTCCTTTGTTCAGGTGTGGAAGAATACTTCCGATATTCAGTTTTCGGAACATATGCAGTGCCTCCCACACGTTCTGCCCCATATCTTCCATCGAGTCTATGGCCTTTATCCGTTCCATATATCCGGCACAGCTGCATCTCATCTCACGCGCTGCAGAAGTATCCGCATTCTTTGTCTGTTCCTCTTTCTTATCCTTTGCATTTTCCATAACTCCCGGATAGTCCTCCTTTCCTTATGCTCCAAAACACCCCACTGCTCTTATCATTCCATATGCTCTTCAGTGAGAACGCTTTTCTCGTCCCAATATTTAACAGTGTTAACAATTAACTGTCGCTAAATATTAACACTGTTAATCATTATTGTCAACAAAAAGAGGAAGCAGCAATTCTAAAATAAATATAAAATCAGCTGATTCCTCTTTCGAATCTCATTATTCTGTTTTTCAGAACTTCTCCACCAGCATACCACTTCGATACGCCTGCAGCAGTTCTTCCAGTTCCGCAATATTCTCCCGCAATACCTTTCCGATATCGGTATCGTTTACGGTTTTCCGTTTCACCACATTCTGTTCCATGACGATATGGGAATGGATGCAAGTCTCATTCAGCACCGTATCTTCCATAGAAGTAAATGGCTCATGTGCTGCCAATACCAGACCGTAGGAGTTGTAGATCAGCGTGTAGCCGGCGATGCCGGTCTTCGGCTGATATGCCTTGGAAAATCCACCGTCAATGACCAACAGCTTGCCGCCGCATTTTACCGGTGATTCACCTTTTTTCACAATAACCGGAATATGACCGTTAATGATATGTGCCCCCTGCACCGGAAGTCCGAATTCCTTCAGAATCTTATCTACGATCTCTTCCTTCTCAAAGAGACGGTAGTAAGCATTTTTTGGCTCTTCGTGCGTTTCCGTGGCATCAATAAAGTAACGCTCAAACGTCGCCATACGTTCTTTTCCAAACACCGGTGAATGTTTGTTTTTCCAGATAAACCACAAGATATCCTCACCTCGTTGCTTCTCCTGCGGATCAATGGAATAATATCCTTTTCTGGCATAATGCTCCAGAATATCGTACAACGCCTTTCCACTGTAAGTTTTGTCAAAAATCCTGACTTTCATAAAACTGCCATCCTCATTCAACGGCACGCATCCATGATACAGCAGGTTTCCATTATATACTTTATAGAGGCTTCCTTTTGTATACAGGAACCGGATATGACGCTGCAGACGCTCACTGCCGAGAAAGCTGTTTTTCAGTCGTTCCACTACGTCTTCCTCTTCATGAGTCAGTTTATATGGATCCTTTGGATCAATGGTCGGAAAATAGGTGTCATTCAACGGATATTCTTTGCCGCCCAGTTTGATGGTTCCCTGCTTATAATCAATCTTGTCCAGTAGCAGACGTTCCTTCATATTCCACTCCGGATGCTTCTTGATCAGCTGCCCTTCCACCTTGAACTGAATGATGGTGATGGCTTTGTGCATCATGGCATCCATCTCTGCATAATCCCTGTCGTATTCCTTATCATCATCCCGCACATGAACATTGAATGTCTTACTTGTATGTCCCTGATAGCAATCAATGGCAAGCCGCATCAGTGGGATCATATTGATCCCGTACGCATCCTCCAGAATCGCCAGGTTGCCGTAACGGGCGGAAATACGCAGCATATTACACATACATGGTACGGAACCGGCCGCTGCTCCCATCCACAGGATATCGTGGTTTCCCCATTGGATGTCCACAGAATGATGAGTCATCAGATCATCCATGATCAGATGCGGGTATGGACCTCGGTCAAAAATATCGCCTACCACATGCAGATGATCTACGGTAAATCTGCGCACCAGATAGCAGAAATCAATGATCAGCTGTGCGGCTCTGCCGGTGTGGATGACAGAGTTGATGATTTCATTATAATACGCTTCCTGATCTGCCACATCCGGTCTTCCTGTCATCAGTTCCTCAATAATATATGCAAAATCTTTTGGCAATGATTTCCGCACTTTGGAACGGGTATACTTGGATGATGCATTTTTACATACGCGGATCAGACGGAAGATTGTCACTTTATACCAGTCTTCCAGATTTTCCCGCTGTGTCAGTTTTCCCTCAATCTGTTTGATCTTCAATTCCGGATAATAGATCAGTGTCGCCAGAGTACGTTTCTCCGGAATTCCAAGAGAACTTCCGAATTCGTCTTCAATCTTGCGCTGTACGGCTCCGGAACCGTTGCACATAACATGCCGAAACTGTTCATATTCCCCGTGAACGTCTGTAATAAAATGCTCTGTGGCTTTCGGCAGACTTAAGATTGCCTTCAGATTGACGATTTCTGTCGCTGCTGCTGCAATGTTTGGATATTGTGTTGCCAGTACCTTCAAATACTTGATATCTGCATTTTCCATGCCTGGTTATCCCCCTTATTAAATCGTTCGTGTTTTAGGATGCACTCTTGATCACATCTGCCATTCCGTAAAATCCGGCCGGTTTTCCTGCCAGATATTTTGCTGCCTCAATGGCTCCCTTGCCAAAGATGGCTTTGGAATATGCAGTATGTTTGAATGTGATCACTTCATCCGTTCCTGCAAAGATTACTTCATGTTCACCGACGATATTACCGCCGCGGACCGCCTGAATGCCGATCTCATATTTGTCACGTTTCTTACGTTCCTGAGAACGGTCATATTTGTAGGAATATGCCTCATCCAGTGCTTCATTCATGGAATCAGCCAGCGCAATGGCAGTTCCGCTCGGAGCATCCAGCTTCTGATTGTGATGTTTCTCCACGATCTCCATGTCAAATCCTGCCGGAGCCAGCACCTTTGCAGCCGTCTGAAGCAATTCCATCAAAGTATTCACACCCAGAGACATATTTGCTGATTTCAATACAGCGACTTTCTCGCTGGATGTTTTTAACAGAGCGTCCTGCTCACCGGAAAGACCTGTGGTACATACAACCACCGGAATCTGACGGGATACGCAATATGCCATAAGAGCATCAATACAGCTGACATGTGAAAAATCAATAATGGCATCAGCTGCCACATCGCAGTCTCCAATATTTGCAAATACCGGATAGCCGTAATGCTGCTCCGTGTTGATGTCAATGCCTGCCACGATCTCAATCTCAGGATCTTTTTCACACAGATCACTGATCACATGACCCATATGTCCGTTGCATCCATTCATAATTACTTTTGTCATAATTTATCTTCCTCCGTAATCTTTCTATTTAATAATACCCCCGCACATCATGCGGGGGCAAGACAATTTATTGTATTTATTTTAATAAACCGTATCTGATCATTTCCTGACGGAGCATCTCCTTGTGTGCATCTTCCATCTCACACAGTGGTGCTCTCAGCGGACCTGCTTCCCAGCCAAGCATGTTCATGGCTGTTTTTACCGGAATCGGGTTTACTTCACAGAATAATGCGTTGATCAGTGGAATTGCATCCAGCTGTAATTTTGCTGCTTTCTTATAATCTCCCTCCAGAAACTCCATCACGATATCATGTGTCTGGCGCGGTGCGATATTGGATAATACAGAAATCACACCCAGACCGCCCAGTGATAACAGCGGAACTACCTGATCATCATTTCCGGAATACAGTTCCAGTTTTCCGTCACACAGGTTCATGGTTTTTGCTGCGTGAGACAGATCTCCGGTGGCATCTTTCAGACCTACGATATTATCTACATTTTTTACCAGATGTGCGATGGTCTCCGGATTCAGTCCACAGCCTGTTCTGGACGGAACATTGTACATGATCACCGGCACTTTGATAGAATTTGCAACGCTGGTATAATGTGCAATAAGACCTTTCTGTGTTGCTTTGTTATAGTAAGGTGTTACGATCAGAACAGCATCTGCACCGTCTTTGTCAGCTTCCTGAGAAAGCTCGATGGCTGTCTGCGTACTGTTAGAACCGGTTCCTGCAATGACCGGAACACGGTGTTTTGTAAACTCAATGGCTGCTTTTACAACTTTTTTATGTTCTTCTTCGGATAAAGTTGCACTCTCACCGGTTGTACCGGCAATAATAATGGCATCTGTACCGTTATCAATCTGATAATTGATGTTTCTCTCCAGCAGTTCATAGTTAACTTCTAAATTCTCTTTCATCGGTGTAACAATTGCAACACCTGCTCCTTTGAAAATTGGCATTTCAAACTCCTCCTACCTATATACTTTCAACAAACGAAACGAATTACTGCTTTTTCTGAATAGATTGACAAAAAAATGAACCAGCTCACGCGCTGGTTCCTGAAACTGATTCATGTCTTAAATACACAAACGAATTAAACGTCCTATTTCAGTGATAGCGCACCATCGTTTCCGATGACAGTTACAATGTTCTTCACATTGCCCCCAAGCAATATACAGCCGTTCCCATATATTCTTTCGGCGTGTCTTCCTTTCCTCTGCCCTCATCTGTGAATCGGAACATACGGCAGATTACTCTTAATCCACGCAACCTCTATCTGTTAATGTTTTGTTGGTGCTCAATATAACACTTTGAAACAGAATTGTCAACCTTCGGTTTGTATTTTTATACAGACTTTTCACATATTTATTATAGTTCACAGAAGGATTTCTTCTATCCTTCCTTTTTGATGCAGATTTCATACACCTCATCTGCATGAGTAATGATACCGTCGCTGATGATCTGTCCGGTCATGATCAGATCCATATCATCGGATTTCAGTTCCATCAACTGAACAATCTCCTCTTCTGACACAATCTGCTCATTCAGGAGTCCCAGTACCTCATCCAGGATCAGAATATTGCACTCCCCTGTCTGCAGTACCTTTCTGGCATAATTGATGCCGTTTTTCATATTCATCTGCTCTTCTAACTGTCCTTCATCCGGCAGTTCATTGTAATATTTCTCTGATTTCTGAAAACGAAACAGACGGATCTCCGGTTCGAGACGTCCGAGAAAGCTGATCTCATCTTCATCTTTCCGTTTTAAAAACTGGATTACAATGACGGATTCTCCCTTGCTTGCCTCATGAATGGCATATCCTAATGCCGCCGATGTCTTTCCCCTGCCGGCACCATAATATACCTGTATTTTTCCTGTACTCATAGTCTCCTCCTTTGAAGTCATATATGCCTCTTTACAGCCTGCATATTCTGTATCGGATGCTTTATTTCTACATTTGCAGCATCGGAACGATCCTCAAACCGGATTTAAGATAGCACATTTATCCAAAAAATGCAAATATTTCTACTCGTCTTCCAACAGATCCACCTTGCTCACAGATACTTCGTATGCCACCCGGTGCTCCACTTCTTCCTCACTGATCCGTTTGACATATTCCCGGCTCTGCACCCTGCCAACGATCTGAATGTGGCATCCCACTGTGAACCCGGAGGCAAACCGTGCATTTCTGCCCCAGCAGATGCATGGTATGTAATCTGACTTTCCATAAGACCGGTTCACTGCCAGCAGCACATCGGCAATCTCCCTTCCCAGAGGCGTTTTTCGGTAAATCGGTTCTTTGCAGATATAGCCATCCAGAAAGATCTGGTTTGTTTTCTCATTTTCATCTATCTCATCCAAAAACTCCAGTTCTCTGACAAACACCGACAGCACAAGACGATTTTTCTTTTCTTCATGGCGGTTATAAGACCGGAACTGTCCGCTGATCCGGATGAACTGACCGGTGTAATCCTGTTCAGTATCGATCAGGCGTTCTGAAACCATCAGCGGGATATAATCGGAGTAATTACTCAGACGGCTCACCGCCAGTTCCACCATGTAAAAACCTTCTCCAAATACTTCATGACTGAATTGAAACGCTGAAACAATCTCACCCATCATTGTCACCTGGTTGTTTTCAAACAATTTATCTGTCATAATTGTGCTCCCTTCTTCACATGTATCTTTCTACATGTACTTCCTTGTGTTTTTAATTTATTCTTTTTTTTCGCGTTTAGAACCTGAACTTCAGCAGAAACGCTCCCCTCTGTGGTCTGGGTTTTCTGCAGCAGCTTTTGTCTTCCGGCTCCCATAATGTATCATTCAGCGAATGAATATTATAGTTATTTTTGTCGATAACATTTTTTATTCTTCCTCTTGTCAAATTCTCATTTTGTGATAAAATAAATTGGTTGCACTGATATAAAGACTACATTTTCTATCATTTCGATAGACGAAACTATAAACAACTGATTTATTCAGAAGGAAGGATACATGTAATGAAAACAAAAAGAGAGGACATTCGTAATATTGCTATCATCGCTCACGTAGACCACGGCAAAACAACACTGGTAGACGAGCTGCTGAAACAATCCGGCGTCTTCCGTCAGAATCAGGAAGTGCAGGAACGTGTCATGGATTCCAATGACATCGAGCGTGAACGAGGAATCACGATTCTGTCTAAAAATACTGCAGTATTTTACAAAGATACAAAAATCAACATCATTGATACTCCGGGTCATGCTGATTTCGGAGGAGAGGTAGAGCGTGTCCTGAAAATGGTAAATGGCGTTATCCTTGTGGTTGACGCATTTGAGGGTGCTATGCCTCAGACAAAATTCGTTCTGATGAAAGCACTGGAACTGAATCTTCCGGTTATCGTCTGCATTAACAAAATCGATCGTCCTGAGGCAAGACCGGATGAAGTCATCGACGAAGTTCTGGAACTGTTCATGGATCTGGATGCTTCCGATGAACAGCTTGACTGCCCATTCGTTTACGCATCTGCAAAGAACGGTTATGCAACCCTGAGTCTTGACGACGAGCCGAAAGATATGATGCCGCTGTTTGAGACAATCTTAAACTACATTCCGGCTCCGGAAGGTGATCCGGATGCAAACACACAGGTTCTGATCAGTACCATCGACTACAATGAGTACGTTGGACGTATCGGTGTCGGCAAAGTCGACAACGGCTGCCTGCGTGTGAACCAGGATGCCATCATGCTGAACGCACACGATCCGGAAAAACAGAAAAAAGTCCGCATCAGCAAACTGTATGAGTTTGACGGATTAAATAAAGTAGAAGTAAAAGAAGCAAAGATCGGATCCATCGTAGCGATCTCCGGTATCGCTGATATCCATATCGGTGATACGATCTGTGATCCGGAAAATCCGGTAGCAATCCCGTTCCAGAAGATTTCCGAGCCGACCATCTCCATGAATTTCATCGTAAATGACAGCCCGCTGGCAGGTCAGGAAGGAAAATACATTACTTCCCGTCATATCCGTGACCGTCTCTTCAAAGAGCTGAACACAGATGTTTCCCTCCGTGTAGAGGAAACCGACAGTGCCGACAGCTTCAAAGTATCCGGTCGTGGCGAACTGCATCTGTCTGTTCTGATCGAGAACATGCGTCGTGAAGGTTATGAATTTGCAGTAAGTAAAGCAGAAGTTCTGTACCATACAGATGAGAATGGCAAAAAAACAGAGCCAATGGAGCAGGCTTACATCGATGTACCGGATGAGTTCACCGGTGTTGTTATCGAGAAACTGAGCCAGCGTAAAGGTGAGCTGCAGAATATGGGAAGCATCAGCGGCGGTTATACCCGTCTGGAATTCAAAATTCCGTCCCGTGGCCTTATCGGTTACCGTGGCGACTTTATGACAGACACAAAAGGTAACGGCATCATCAACACCATCTTCTGTGGCTATGAACCATACCGTGGAGATATCCAGTATCGTAAACTTGGTTCCCTGATTGCTTTCGAGTCCGGTGAGTCCGTAGCATACGGTCTGTTCTCCGCACAGGAGCGTGGTTCCCTGTTTATCGGACCTGGTGAAAAAGTATACTCCGGCATGGTCATCGGACAGTGTTCCCGTGGTGAGGATATTGAATTAAATGTCTGCAAAAAGAAACATCTGACCAATACACGTTCCTCTTCTGCTGACGAGGCACTGACATTGACACCGCCGAGAATTCTGAGTCTGGAGCAGGCACTTGACTTCATTGATACCGATGAGCTTCTGGAAGTAACTCCGGAAAGCCTGAGAATCCGTAAGAAGATCCTTGATCCGACTTTAAGAAAACGTGCATCTTTCAAGAAATAAATGCAAGAAAACACAAGAGACAGACTAAGACGTCTTTTCTCTTGTGTTTTCTTTTGCCACGCATTAAAATGCGCATGTTCAAACCACTATTTACAATGAAAACAAATAGATTTTCTTAATTTTAAAAAACCGTCGCACCGAAATGCGACAGTTTTTTATCATAATTTCCTATAACGCTTTGATGCGCTCCAGAGCAGCAAGTGTATTCTCATACGTTCCAAATGCTGTCAGTCTGAAATATCCCTCTCCACTCGGTCCGAATCCGGATCCCGGTGTACCTACAACATTTGCCTTTTCAAGCAGGTAATCGAAAAACTCCCAGGATGTCATCTGATCCGGTGTCTTTAACCAGATATATGGTGCGTTCACACCGCCAAACACCTCTAAGCCTGCGTTCTGCAGTCCGCTTTTGATGGCTGCTGCATTTTTCATATAATATGCAACCTGTTCTTTTAACTGTGCTTTGCCTGCCTCGCTGTATACAGCCTCACCGGCACGCTGTACGATGTACGGAGCTCCGTTGAATTTGGTTCCGTGACGTCTTGCCCACATCTGATGCAAGGATACCTCGCCGCATTTCAAGTCTTTCGGAACAACGGCATATCCGAGACGGACACCTGTAAATCCGGCATTTTTTGAAAAACTCTTCAGCTCGATGGCACAAGTTCTTGCGCCTTCGCACTCATAGATCGTATGAGCTACATTATCCTCGGAAATGTATGCTTCGTATGCACCGTCATAAATGATCACTGCACCGATCCGGTTGGCATAGTCAACCCACTCCTGCAACTGGTCTTTTGTGATGGTAGTACCTGTCGGATTATTTGGCAGACACAGATAAATGATGTCCGGATCTTCCTTCGGGAACTCCGGAACGAAATTGTTCTCTTTTGTGCATGGCATGTAGATGACATTGCTCCACATCTCAGTCTTCGGATCGTAAGTGCCGGTTCTGCCTGCCATAACATTGGAATCCACATAAACCGGGTAAACCGGATCACATACAGCGATGCGGTTATCTACGGAAAAAATCTCCTGGATATTTCCGGAATCACTCTTTGCTCCGTCGGATACAAAAATCTCATCTGCGCTGATGTCACATCCTCTTGCTTTATAGTCATTGTCCGCAATGGCAGTGCGCAGGAACTCATATCCGAGATCCGGTGCATAACCGTGGAAGGTCTCTGCATTTCCCATTTCTGTAACTGCACTATGCATTGCATCGATAATTGCAGGTGCCAGTGGCTGGGTAACATCACCGATTCCAAGACGAATCAATGTTTTCTCCGGATTTGCAGCCTGGTATGCACTTACTTTTTTTGCAATCGTGCTGAACAGATAGCTGCCCGGAAGTTTCTGATAGTTGTCATTCACTTTAAACATCTTCTCAACTCCTCACTAAACAATCTCTTTAAATTTTCTTCGGATTCTGTGTAGTAACAAAAATCTAAGTCCGCTTACATAAATAAACGCATATATGTACTGCGTTTTATGTAAGCGGACTTAGTATAACATAACTGATAGAAAAAAAGCAACCGGATTCCATCCAAAGACAGAATTCGGCTGCCAGATTGTTACAGTTCACATGCGCCATTCGCAAAACGCCCTCTGGGCTTCTCCGTAGCTACGCTCCTATTTTTGCTCATAAAAAGGCGCTCCCTCCATCACTATGTATCCAGGTAATTCCTCATGCAAGCATGATCATTACCTGAATACATGTGATGGGTGAACTGTGATTAAAAAATCCCATGCTTCGTCTGCACACGATTCAGCTTCTCACCCAACGGTTTTAATCCAATCATCAAAAAGACCACATTGGATGACATATAGGCAATAATATATGGTACAGCTGTACTCAGTGCCATCAGATACCGTTTCCAGGACCACACACCTGTCAGATCCAGCACTGTCCAGATATCCATAATACCGGAATACAGCATTCCCATCAGCATGCCCCAGATTATCAGCGGTATGCGGTTGCGCAGCACTTTTCGCATCCCCGGAAGTCCGGACAGAAATCCGATGATTCCCCATGTCAGCATCTGAAACGGAGTCCATGGCCCCTGTCCAAAGAAAATATTCGAAGTCAGTGCAGAGAGGGATCCTACCAGAAACCCACACTCCGGCCCCATAAAAATACCAGTCAGAATGATAATGGCTGACATCGGTTTGAAGCCGGGCACTACGCCGAAGATCAGTCTGCTGATGACCGTGATGGTCGTCATAACTGCGATCATGACCATCCGGCGGATACTGCCTTCTTTCTTCTCATAAGTCAGATAGAAAAAGAAGCATGCCAGAAATGCAATCATCATGGACACCAGCGTATACCTCCGGTCAGAAAACAACCGCACGCCAAGAACGATCAACGCCACTATACTGCCGATCATGATCACATCATTCCTGATTCGTCGTTTTTCACTGCTCATATGCTACCTCCGCTCCTGCATCTGTACAGAAGTATCCGTTTTTTTTCCGTTCTGCCTGCACAAAGCAATGACTTCCTCACAGGTAATGGTGTTATCAAAAGCCTTGCGGGAAATACGGTTGGCTGCCGTCGTATAATAGTTATTATTACAGAAAAATTCCTCCGGTACATCCAGAGATGTGATCTCATGATCAAAAAACAGTCCGCAGCGGTCAGAAACTTCTGCTGCAAACTCCACATCATGGGTTACCATGATAATAGTAATGCCCTGTTGTTTCAACTGTTTCAGAAGCATTCCAAGCTGCCGTTTGGACCAGGCATCAATGCCTTTCGTCGGCTCATCTAACAGAAGCAGTTTCGGCTGCAGCAGCAGAATTTTTCCAATGGCTGCTTTCTGCTGCTCGCCGCCGCTGAGATCGTACGGATGGCGGTCCAGCAGGTGTTCGATGTGCAGCGTCGCAGCAATCTCCTCTGTCTTTTGTGCCATCTGTTCTTTGCTGTATCCCATCGTTCTTCGCACTTCTGCATAATCTTCCCGCACAGTCATTTTTAAGAATACAGTCTGTGGGTTCTGTGGCAGAAATGCCAGTTTGTTCACATACAGCTCTTTTCCGGAATATTTCTGCAGACGCTTCCCAAATACTTCAATTTTGCCGCGGTACGGTTTGCAGGTTCCGGAGATGATTTTCAACAGTGTTGTCTTGCCTGCACCGTTTCCACCCAGAAGGCTGATAATCTCGCCCTGGCGTACGGACAGTGCTACCCCATCCAGCACATCCGGCAGATCCTTCGCATACCGGAAGCAGATATCCTTCATGCGCATGACAAACGGTGCATCCTCGGAAACAGTCTCATTCTTCCGTTCAAAATGGCGGATTTCATTGCGGTAATTCTTTTCCAGAAACATCCGCCCGTCACGGACAGTCAGCGGACACTCTTCCTCTTCCACATCCAGTCCATGATAAATCCGCAGGGCGCTTGGCATACCAACCAGCATCTTGTGATTTGAATTCAGTTTTTTCAGATCTTTACCGGCCTGCCGCGGCGGCTCCATCAACAAGACTCTGCCCTGGTCCATGATCAGCGCCTGATCTGCCACCGGGAAAACATCCTCCAGACGATGTTCTGTCATAATGATGGTCAGGCCAAGTTCCTTGTTGATTTTTCGCAGTGTATTGATAAAGTCAGAAGCTGCGATCGGATCCAACTGGCTTGTCGGTTCATCCAATATCAGCAGTTTTGGCTGCATGACCATGACAGCTGCAAGGTTCAGCAGCTGTTTCTGACCCCCGGAAAGTTCTGTGGTTTTTTTCCGGAACCAGTCATCAATTCCAAAAAAACATGCCATCTCTGCCACTCGACGACGAATGACCGGGGTCGGTACCCCCATATTTTCCAGCCCAAACGCAAGTTCATGCCAGACTTTATCTGTTACTGTCTGATTCTCCGGATTCTGTAAAACAAATCCAATCTCACAGGCAGCTTCCCGTTCCGTCAACGCTGCCTGTTCCACGCCGTGAAACCAGATGTTTCCGGAACGTTCTCCTGCCGGGGCAAGCTCCCGCTTCAGCAGTTTCAGCAACGTGGTCTTGCCACATCCGGATTCTCCGCAAACCACCACAAACGCTCCTTCCTGCACCTGAAAAGATACATTCTGAAGCGTCGGTTCTGGCTCAGCCGCATCCGGATTCTGCTTCGGATATGTAAAAGTCAGATTTTCGACTTTAAGTAACTCCATAACACTTTCTCCTTCAATTCCAAAATACCCGGAATACACATAAATATTAAAACACTTACATATCCGACAACAGCCAGATGGTCTGTTTTGATATCAGCTACATACGGATAATAATACATTTCAAAAGATCCTTTCAGGAAACAAAACAGTGTGATCACTGCCAGCACACCCATGATCCCCATTACAATGGCATCTCTGGTCTGAAACTTAAACAGTGTAAAACTGGTTCTTCCCGGCAGACCATATCCTCTTGCTTTCATTGAATCCGCCGTGTCAATGGAGTTTTCCATCGACCAGGCAAGCAGACTGTCAAAAACACGCATACCGCCGCCGATTTTATCCGGAATACTGTCTGTGGCATAAAGTCCCATGGTCTTCTGAGCCTGATTGATCTTATGGATCTGCAGTTTAAACAGTGGAATAAACCGGAATACCATAGACAGGATCAGTCCCATCTTTGGAATGATTTTTCCAAACAGATACAGGAATTTGTCTGTAGTCAGAATTGTCGTATAACATTTACACCAGAGCAGCACGCCCACCAGCATACCGGCCGAAACTGTTCCATAGATCAGTGCTTCCAGCGTCACAGGATTATCATTCATAAAAAACAAAATGGTCTCACCGCTGTGAATAAATATCGGATTCATCACTGCCAGCATAAAAAACAGACAGAAGAAAAAGAACAATTCTTCTACAATTTTGCGAGGAGTATTTCGGATGCTGAACAACAGCATTCCGCCGATTATGGATGCCGCGATCACCACCGGATGCATGCTGACCATGGAAAATCCGACAGCCAGTGCATAGTACAGAAACTGTACGGCAGGATGATAACTTTCATACCCATTCATTTTGCATCCCCCTCTCCTGCTGATTCTTTCTCTGTGTCTTGTTTCTCAGAATCTGTTTTGTTTCCATTCTTTTTGTTTTTCTGATTTTTTATCTTTTCATAATAGTCGTCTCCGACATCTCTGCCAAGATCACAGGTATATACCCACTCGATCGTATCTTTGTCCTTCAGCTTATAAGCACTTGGTCCCTTCCCCGGGAAACTGCCGTTTACCTTATACATCCAGCCGGACAGTTCTCCACAGGAATAGTCCGTGACATGATTAATGCCGCGGATAAACACCGTACTGTACTTGTTCGTGTCCGGACCGTTGTATTCCATGGAAATTTTGTTGTACTGGCAGGCGCGTTTCAAAATATCAAATGCCGTATCGCCTTTTCGCAGTACATAGGTCGTTTCCGGAAGAATGACACCATCGTTCGGAACATATTTTTCGTCCTTCAACTGTTTGTTTAGTTTTTCCCAGTTTTCAGGCTGACGCAGGGTATCACATTTGATACTGATCGTAACGGTCTCGGAATCTTCCTGAATATCCTCCATATGCGTCAGATAGTATTCGTCCACGGACTGAATTTTGGTTCCTCTTATCAGAACCAGTGCCAGTACCAGCATGATTCCGATCATTACAATATTTTTTTTCATGCCATCATCCTGTCCTTACCACTCGTCATCATCATCGTCGTCAAGCTGCGCATTCTGTGCCGACGCTTTTTTCTTTTTGTTCTCTTTTAATACCAGAACAAGGAAAATCACAACCACCACAACGATCACAACGGCAATACCAGCAGTCAGATATAAGGTTCTGTTGCTGACATCCGCCTCCACTTCCTCGCTGCTGCGTGTATCTGTTGTATCTGTATCGCTCAGTGCCGGAAGCTTCTTGTCTGCTGCCGCAATGGCATCTGCAGAAACCGTCTGTGCATCTGTCATCTCAAACAGTCTCGTCTGTCCTTCCCAGAGACGGCGCACTGCCTCCAGACCGTAAAGCGTCTGATAACCGGCCATGTTATTGCCCTCAGTTTCTTTCTCATCGCTATCCAGGCTATGGATGATACCACCATCCGCCAGACAGAATGCCTGCATACCGTCGATGAGTGTTTTACCATTTTTTATAAAGGCACCATCCTGCTCCGGATCTCTGCCCCAGGATGCCAGAGCGATCATCGCCCATGCGGTACTCTCGGAAGTACGTTCATCGTAAGTCAGCATGCTTCCGTCATCTGCCTGCAGCTCGCTTAAGCGTGCAAACGCTTTCTCTGCCACCGCATCCACAGTGGATGTCTCTTCCTGCCCGGAAATGATTCCGGTATAAGTATATGTCTTGTCCTGTCCCCGATAAGGCGCAAGTGCCGTCAGTACCATGGAAGTCAGATCCACATCAGAAGGGTCTGTCTTGATCAGTCCGAAACCGCCATCTGCCAGCTGTCGGGATAACAGTTCACTGACCAGTTTTTCTCTGGTCCACTCAGCGCCTTCCGGCTCCTGATAATTCTTTGCGTCAATGGTCAGCAGTGCCCAGATATAACCGTTGATCCCCTGATCCCCCGGGTCTCCCCAGCAGCTGTTGCTGTTCCATACGGTATCCTGAATGAGATTGATGGGATTTCCATCCGGATCCGTACCGAAATTTTCCGGATCCCCACCACATGCAATGACAGTCAGTGCCATACGGTGAATATCGGAAATCCGTAATCTCATCATACTGTCTTCTTTGTTTGCATACACCGCCTCCACTGCATCCTGCAATCTGGCCAGGTATGCTGCCCGTTGTTCTTCCGTAGCACTTCCCATGCGCGCCACATCAAACGCAAACCAGTCACTGCCGGCGCTCCCGGCCTGATCACGCAGTTCTCCTGTCAGCAGTTCCTTCTCACCTTCCGAACTGCTCTTCCATGACACGATGCCTTCCTCCATCTGCTTTACATCCGGTAACCGATCTGCGGCCCATACCTGCCGCGGCATGGCAGTCAGCCAGACTGCCACAAGGAGCAGCAGGAGAATTCCTGCGCTCCACCTGTTTTTTGCTTTGTAGCCCTTTCTCATGTCTCTCTCCTCATATGATCTCATTCTATACCTTGTATCTCGATCAGACTTACGCCCGATGCTTCTCTTATCGCTTATGAACCATCCGCCCCGGGTCTGCTGTCTAATAATGAACCTGTGTTGCTTTTCGTTTTTTTGCTGCCTCAGCCAGCGCCACCGCAAAACCGATCGTCAGAATGCCGCAGGTTGTAAATACGATCACCAGTACCGACAGAAGTGTCCGGTATGTTCCATCCTTTCCGATTGCCTTTACCGCTGTACTGTCCTCTGCTGCCCCCTCATCCAGCTGACTGGCCAGCCAGTCCGGAAGTTGCGTATCTTCCACCGGAATCTGTGTCTGATCCTGCGCCTGTGCATCATGGGCTTCTTCCGGCAGCACTCCTTCTATCGTTCCTGCCACTTCCCCGGTCATATTCTGGCCGTTCTGTGCCAGATCACTGAGTCCGAACGTATTGCCTCCGTTTCGCAGGCTCTCCAGTGTCTCCTGATTTCCTTCTCCCGTTCCCGGTCGTGCATTTGCGCCATTCTGTGTCAATGCCGCATAAGCTGCTTCCGCATGCTCCAGCACCGACAGGTTTCGGATCTGTTTCTGCTCATCCAGCGTCAGTGCATCATACGCTGCCCTTGCTTCCTGAATCTGTGAACCGCTTGCGCTGCTCACCGCTCCAATACTGTCAATGAGCCGCGTTACACGATCAATGGCCGCTTTCGAATCATAGACTCTGATCAGCATTTCCAGTACATCATAATTTGTCACCAGTTTCTGCTGTTCACCGGTCAGGGCATTGTACATGTTAATGGCTGCCATGATGGCTGTTCCACTCTCCAGTGTGATGCTCTCCACTCCGCCCAGCTCATGGATCTGCTGGATTACCGGCTGTACTACCACCAGATTCTGATATCTGCGGATTGCCTGCACCAGTACGTTATAATCCGTCACCAGTTTTTTCTGTATTTCCGTCAATGTCTCATACTGCGCCTGAACAGCAAAAATCTGTTCTTTCTTCTCCAGCGTCACTTCTCCGATTCCGGCAATGGCTGCCACGACTTTTGAAGCTTTCAGCTGGTTATAGGTCTGCTCCGCCTGTATCAGTACTTCCGGATGTGAAACAATCGTTTTTATTTTTTCCGGGAGACTGTCATAGGCATAACGTGCTTTTTCAATTGCCTCTCCGCTGTCCTCGGTTACGCTTCCGATTGCATCGATCAGTTTATCCACCTCTGCCGCCAGTGCCAGATCTTCGTCTGTATAACTGTTTTCTGCTTCCAGAATCTCCCACTGTTTCTCAGCATCCAATAAGATCTGATATGCCGTTACCATATTTTTCTGTCTCTCCGTCAGACTGTCATATGCCGTTCTCGCAATCTGAATGGACATTTTGACATATGGTGTATAAATAACTTCACCGATATTCATTATATAGCTGTCCACCTGGGTTGCCGCTGCCATATCCAGCTGATGCTCATACTGCCATGCATCCGGAATCCGGTCAATCTTGCTTCTTGTCTCACTGCTGTGCCGTTCTACTTCCGCAATCGTATCTGCCAGCAGAATGTATTTCTTCGCATTGGCGATCAGAGACTGAATCTCGCTCTTTTCCTCATCCCGGTAGCTTTCCAGATCCACATAGTTTTCCAGCAGGTGGATGGCTTCCTCTTTCGCCTCCTGCAGCTTCCGCTCCTGTGCACCTGCAAGTGTCTCAATCGCTTTTAAAGCTGTCTGTGTTTCTGTTCGAATGGCATCTACTGCCTCCATATCCGCTGCCTGATGAATCCGGTCTGCTGCATCTGCCAGAATCTTCTGCACCTGTTTCCAGTTTTCTGCGGTGTAATCTGCCTCGCTGACACTGCTGTTCAGTGACGAAATAGAACCGGCCTGAAAATCATCCAACGTCATTTCCCAGGCAAGGATGGGATAACCGTTCTGGAATCCGAGATAATCGTGGATATACTGGTTGCCGTCTGCATTCAGACTGTTTAACATATCATCGCTTTTCAGTTCTTTTTCGCTGACAAATTTACCGCAGGCAGAGAAATCACCGGAGCTTCCCACCAGAGTACGCCCGATATTGTCCGCACGCTTCAGTGCAAACAGAATCATCTCCTTACTTCCGGTGATCCTGCCAAACAGTGCACCCAGTGCCAGACCGGAATCCTTTGCATTCACGGTACCGGACGTATAGCACCGGTTAAATTCTGCGGTATCATTCAGCATAACTCCACAGATTCCTCCTGCATAGTAAAGTCCGGAAATATCTCCTGCATTATAGCTGGAACGACAGGATATATCCGATGTCAGAATACCACCGATCAGTCCGCCTGCCGCATGTGCAGACCAGACTGTTCCTTTATTCGTGCAAGCCTCGATCTGACAGCCGGTTCTAGCCACGCCCACAATACCTCCAGCGTAATACGTCAGACCACCCCGTCCTGCCGATACGATTTCTACTGTCGCTTCATTTGAGCAGTTGGTCATTTTTGCATTTGTACTGTATCCGGCTACACCCGCCACACCGGCGTCCAGTGTACGGATCCCAGTTACCGTAATGCTGACTTTGCTGTGACAGTCTGTGATTTGTGCCTTTGCATCACTGTTCTTCCCTGCCACATAACCCGCAATTCCTGCCACATAGGTAACTCTTCCACCGAGTTTGATATTACCGGATACCGTCAGATGGCTGACAGATGCTCCGGCTCCCCGGACAGCGCCGAACAGCCCTGTAAAATCACTTTCCACATCCTGATAGAGACCGCGGATTACATGTCCCTGCCCGTCAAAGGTTCCGGAAAACGTCTTATCCGCACTCTTTCCAATCGGTGTCCAGTATTTTCCACCGAGACTGATATCGTTACAGAGCACGGCATTCAGGCTTCCTTTTCCCTGGTTGACCTGATCTGCAAACCATGCCAGCTCATCACCGCTGGTGATCTGGTAAACTCCGTTTTCATCGGCCTTCGGCTCTGTCTTTGTCACACCATCCCAGGCTCCGGTCTCCGGAATCTGGTCGATGATGGCGTCGATCTCATTTTTCGCCTGCTCCAGCAGCTTGTTCAGTTCTGCCACTGTCTGTGCTTTCTGCAGGTCACTGATAAATCCATCCCGAACCAGTTTGATCTTGTGCATCCATACCACATCGTAAGTCTCAGACGCACGGTAATCTGTCAGTACCTGTACCGCATTGGCACGGACTTCTTCCAGTTTCTTATCTGCAGTAAATGATGCAATCTCATCTTCCAATGCATCTTTTCCGTCACGCACCAGAAGCCGCACATCATCCTCAGACTCTGCTGTCTCCAGTTTTTCTTTCCATGCTGTCAGCACATTCTCCAGCTGCAGCTTCTGGTCATCTGTCAGATCCGGATTTTCTTTCACCAGACGCTTGTGATACTCTTCCAGGGCGATAATACCATTGTCAATGGCATCCGCCAGATCCGTATCCTGTCCGACCCCCGGCTTGATGGCGGTCAGTTTTTCTCTTGCCTCCTCCATCATTTGATCCAGTTCCTCTTCAGACGCTGCCGCTGACAATTTTTCTTTGTATGTTTTGACCAGAGATTCAATCTTGACATAATTCTTGCCATATTTTTTCCGGTTGTTCTCTGTGAGCCAGCCACTCAGTTCCAACTGTGCCGCATCCATACGATCCAACAGTTCGGATGGCAGACTCTGCCATGCCAGTTTCGGATATCCTTTGTTCTCCGTATCATACGCATTGGAAGCGGTAAATGCGCTGCCGAGTTTTTCCAGCACCACTTCCCCTTTCATTTCAGCTTCTGTCACTTTCCGTGCTTCTCCGAGGATCTTCACTGCACGGTTATTAGTGGCTCCCACCACATTCGGTCCGTAACTGGAAGAACTGATGGCATATACCGTTCCATAACATCCGCTCAGCAGATAACCGATGATGCCGCCGTTTCTGGCCACACCACTGCTGATCGGCACGGAATAGGCCCGCTCAATCACCGGCATCGGAGGCAGTGCCTCCTGCTTCCAGTTCTCATATCCGGCTTCGCCCACGATACCGCCCATCTCACTTCCGGCAGTGGTTCCATAGCCACTGACCAGACCTAAGTTATAGACATCGTAAACCGCACATTCTTTTGCGGTACCATTGCTGTACATACCGGTGGTGGACACCCGTCCTGCCACACCGCCGATGATACCGTTACCCTTGACATCGCCGTAATTGGCACTCAGGTGTACTTCCGCTCCGGCTTTTACCGCTCCGGCAATACCGCCCACACAATAATATCCCTGCACATTGGCATGGTTGACACTGGTGGTTACTTCCGCATTGGCACCGGACACCAGACCCACGATACCACCTACATGGTTCTGCGCGATCACTACCGTGGTGGATATCTTTCCATAGTTTTCACACCGGGAGATCACGCCCTCGCTGATACCGGCGATACCGCCCGCATTTCGATACAGGGCATCTCCCTCCATGGTGGTTCTCGTATAGTTTACACAGTTTACGATACTTCCGTTTTTCAGATAACCGGCCACACCGCCGCTTCCGGAGTAAAACTGGTCGTTGGCCCCGTCGGTGGTATAGCTTGCATAGTTACTCATGACTTTTCCAAGCACTGTCAGGTTGCGGACACTTCCGCCGTCGATGACGCCAAACAGACCCGCATAGCGTTTTTCCGGCATATTCCCATTGATCTCCACATTCATGTACACAATTTTCTGTCCGTTTCCGTCAAAGGTTCCCTTGTACGGATGCTCCTGGCTGTCTCCGATGATCACCCATTTGTGGGAGGTATTATACTTATTCAGATAAATATAATCTTCCAGTCTCGCGTTGATCTCACCATTTCCGCTGTTGACCTGATCTGCAAACCAGGCAAGCTGCGCACCGTTATGGATCAGATAAGTACCGTCTTCATCCGTCTCCGGTACTTCCCTGCTGCTTCCGTCCCAGGGATTGGATACTCCCGCCGCCCGGACTTCCGTTTGAAACAGGGGCACAGAAGTAATGGTCATCGCCGCGATCATGATACATGCCACCAGGCACGTTCCTATTCTCTTCACTTTTGAAATCTTCTGTTTTTTCCTCATTGCTGTCTCCCGCTTCCTGTTCCCTATAAGAAATAAATATATTTCAACTGCAGTTTCTGTATCAGAGTTCCATTTGTGTAGATCCGCTTCCAAATTTTCTCCTTGAAGGCCATCATCTGCGCCTTCTGCTCCGGCGTCATCTCATTGCTGCTGTACACCGCTTCCTGACGGATATCTACAATATGATGATACTCCGCTGCGGTTTCTTCGTCAAACATCTTTGCGATCTGCTTCTCATACCGATACAGGGAAGTATTCCGGATATTCAGTCCTGCCGCCGCCAGAATATTCATCGTATATTCAAACATGGCTCTGACCGCCTCTCTGGCATTCTCATCATCAAACTTCCGTTTCAGCACCCTGCTCTTATGCCGCTGTATCAATACCCACATCAGGAATGCAATCATTACAAGAAGCAACACACAGATGCCGATCACCAGCAGAATCAGGATCACCTGTACCCAGTCAATCTTCTCATCCGGTTCTTCTTCCTCCTGTTTCTCTTCCTCCTGCTGCTCCATATCCTGTTCATCCTGGGAACTTCCGCCGGACACGCCGCTGATATTCTGATAATCCTCCGCCTTGTTCATAATATCCAGATAGGACGGTGTCGTCTCAAACGGCAGCCAGCCCACACCATCCTGATAATATTCTACCCAGGCATGTGCATGCGTATCATCCACCACATACGGTTCTCCGGCTGTCATCGCCTGTGCATCCTCCGGCGTGATCAGATATCCTTCCACATATCGTGCCGGGATTCCGTAATAACGAAACATCATGGTCGCTGCACTTGCAAAATGAACGGAATATCCTTTCTGTGAAATCTGCAGAAAATCAAAGATAAAATCATCTCCTGTCCAGCGCTCATCCAGCTGATTGCTATCCGTATAAGCCGATGTCAGAAGATACAGGATATTCTCCTTTGCCTCTGAATAGTCCACATGTTTCTCGCCCTCCGGAATCTTGGCTTCCCCGAGCAGAGAAGAAAGTGTGCGTTGGATCCGCTCCGGCATATCCAGGTAGGTGTGATATACAAATTCATTATAATAAGATTCCAGATTCTGATAATTTTTGCCTGCCTCGTCCAGTGCGTCTGCATCCAGCAATGCTGTGGTATAGACCGGATATTTTGTAATCTGTGGCAGCAGTGCCTGGTATGTATATTGCCGCTGTCCCCGCAGTCCGTCTGCTATGATGGTGCTGTCTCCGATTTTCTGTTCGCCCAGTGCTGCCTGCACACCGGAATCCGCACTGCTATCCAGCTCATACGGCACATAATAGTATCTGGAGCTGCCACCGGTGTTTTTCACGGTTATGTTATTCTTCTGCGTCCGGTCTTCCTCACTTCCAAAAATCAAGGCCGCATCTGACAATGTCTCCTGTCCGTAAAAACCGTCCCGATGAAGCCAGTAAAATAAATCCCTGCTTTTCCAGAGTTTCACCGCATCCGTATCTTTCCAACCATCCCCGGTGTAATCACTTCCGATAAAGCCTCGCAGATAATAAGATTCCGGCTGGCTCATCGTCACCGTCAGCACTGCATCCCCCTTCGGCTGAAAGGAACCCAGTCCGGAAAAACTTCCGTCCGGAAGCACTTCATTACTGCCTCCGTAGCGAAGATCCCGGATTTTTTCCACGGCTGCTGCTTTCCAATCCGACAATACCGTCCCATCCTGTGGCACCAGTTTTCCTAATGCCAGACTGCCAGCTGCCAGAACGATAACCGTCAGAACAGCCAGTCCGATAACATTCTGCAATGCCGCCAGACGCTGTCTGCCTGCGGCAATCTGTTCTCCATGCCCCCGCATCCACACAGCGATCAGACAGCACAACACCGGGACAAAACTGCGGATCTGCACCGGACCAATACCTGTCACCAGCTGCAAAACCAGCATACAGACAATCTGCATACCAAGCAGTATCCGGTTTCCACTGCGCACCAGATACCCGCCTGCCAGTGCCAGCAAAAGCATCACCCAGAGCACTGCCAGATACCGTGCAGCAGAAGTGTCCACGGTCACAGCATAGGATGAAAACAGGTACGGAAACCGATGCCCCAGCATGTCAACTGCATGATTGCAGATCTGATGGATACCACTGAGCCACATCTGATGTGCCGCCAGGGCGATCACCGCCAGGGCACCACACCAGCTCAGAATTCCAAGCCATCGTCTTCCGGCACCATTCTCTGACCATCCACCGGCTGCCAGCTGCTGAAGCAGGGCTGCAGCCAGCGCCGCCAGCAGACAGATTCCAATAGAGATATCAAGCTGCAGGGAACTCTCCAGCCAGAAAGTCATACCTGCCAGGTAGAGCCATACAAAGCAGACATCTGTCAGAAATGCCGTCAGCCGGTTTTTCCTTCCATTCTGCACCTGTACCGGGCGCAGTAAAAACGCGCCTTTCTTTTTATTACTGTTTCTGTTATTCTTCATAATCATTTATCTTTCCATGATGTCTCTTGCATCCATTGCAATTTTCCCTATCTGATTTTTTTGCATTCTTCTCTAAATTTCAAGATACGACAGTGTCTCGGGCAGATTCTCCGGTGTTCCGCCCAGAATCGCAATGCCATCCTGCTGATCATACCCGGCTGCCTCTCCGGAACAGATCACTTCCGTCAGAATACACTGACTTGCCAATCCGCCCAGGCTCGCCTGATGCGCCTGTGAAAAAATCACCATATGTGCAAATTCCAGCTGCTCCCGGCTTTCCATATAATGATCGGCAACACTCATGCCATCTCTGCCCGGTACGGCCCCCAGCAATTCCGGCAGCAGTGCGTTCAAATCTTCCTCTGTTTCCACTTCCACACACTGAAAAGTATTTTCCTCGTGATTCTGCCAGCCGATGCTGTGAATAATCTGCTGACTCAACAGTTCCTGTGAGACAGAATACAATGCCTCTGCCAGTGCATCCAGACAATCCGCATCTGCTTCCTCTGTACCATATCCGGTCTCCAACAATAAAAGAATCGTATTCTGAATTGGCAGTCCATAATCCCGCACCATGAGATTGTCAAACTTCTCCGTCAGTTTCCAGTGGATCTGACGGATCCGGTCTCCGGGCTGATATTCACGGATCGCAAACGTCTCAGATGGATCGTAGCCCGCCTTTTTCATGGAATACTCATCACTATCCATATTTGTACTCTCTCCATAAACAATCTGTGTCTCCAGAGAAAAACTCTCCGGCACCACCAGTGCAAATGCAGAAATCTCCCGGGATGGCACTGTCTTTACCGGAAACAGACCAAAAGAGTCATAACAGATCATTTTTTGAAGGGAAAGGCGTACCTTGCCCGCGTGTCGGCTCTTTAGCAGAAACTCTGTATCTGTATTGCTTCTGGACGGTGCTGCCATATGAATGGAGATCACCTCTTTCTCACCGGTCAAAAGATTCTCGCAGCTGACACGGCAAAGAATCCGGTCTGTGGGAAACAGGCTTTTATTTGTCAGCAGGATTTTCCCTGCAAATGCTGTGCCTTTCTCTCCATAAGCTGAAATTGTCAGTTCTGTTTCTAACCTTTTCGCAGCCCGGCGTACCGGAAGAGCCGCCAGCAACGGAACGATTACAGAAAGGAGCACCAGGAGATATCCTGCCATACTGTCAGTCGCCATACAAAAAATCACCGACATCAACAACCACAGTCCCCATAATACTCTGGACTTTTTCATAGTCTCCTCCTGTTACCGGCCCATATCCGGTGATTTTGTCTGTTTCATGACCTGTCTGAGAATATCATCCGCAGACAACTCAGAAACTCTTGCTTTCGGGTTCAAAATAATTCGATGGGCACACACATCGGTAAAAATCTGCTGTACATCTTCCGGAATGACATACGTTCTGCCTTCCAGATACGCATGTGCCTTTGCCATACGCACAATTGCCAGGGCACCTCGCGGACTGACTCCGAGACGGATCAGTTCATGCTCTCTGGTGGCTGTGGCCAGGGCAGTGACATATTCCAGAATGGAATCCTCCACATGGATATCACGCACTTCCTGCTGCATGGCAATGATATCTTCCCCTGAGATCACTTTGCTGATATGATCCAGCGGATTTACTTTCTGTCTGTCTCTGAGGATTTCCACCTGACTCTTGAAATCCGGATATCCCATCTGCAGACGGATCACGAATCGGTCCAGCTGAGCCTGCGGCAGCAGCTGTGTTCCCGCAGAACCAACCGGATTCTGAGTTGCAATCACTACAAACGGTTTTGGCAGCTGATGTGTCACACCATCCACGGTCACCTGTCCTTCTTCCATAACCTCCAGCAACGCCGACTGTGTCTTACTGGACGTACGGTTGATCTCATCTGCCAGCAGGAGGTTGGTCATAACTACGCCCGGTTTGTAATCAAACCCGCCGGTTGCCTTGTTATACACGGAAAATCCAACGATATCCGACGGCACAACATCCGGTGTAAACTGCATACGCTGATACTGTACCCCCATGACCACAGAGCACGTCAGTGCCAGTGTGGTCTTACCGGTTCCCGGCACATCATCCAGAAGGATATGCCCCTCTGATAAGATTGCCATCAGCACACGCTCCACAACATTTCTTTTTCCGATAATTACTTTTTCAATCTCATTTATGATCGCATCTGTACGACTGTTCATTCTGTCTGCCTCCCTTATAAACCTGTTATTCTGTCATTATTTTTACAGATGTCCTGCGATCACCTGTGAAAAACATGATCCTCCTGTTTAATCATAGATACTTGAACTTGTATCCACTCCAATATCCTTACCCACACTCAGCGTGTAGATCAGATGGATTTCATCTCCGTCACGGATTGGCCGTGTTCCCATGGTCTGCGCAATATAATAGTGATTCAGCGTCACCATCCAACCGGAACCAGCAGTAAAGTCTCGTTCTCCCAGACTGTTCGGATTCTTCGGACCTTCTGCAATATCATACCCCAGCATCTCCAGAAGTGACCGTTCCTCAGCAGAAATGCTCCATCCGTCTGTGATACCGGTCTTCATGACATGGCGCAGGAAATAGCTGTCCGCATCCGCCACACCGTCATGAATCGTACTGTAACCATGTGCTGCCAGACGATCTTCCACGATCTGTGCCACCGTCTGATCGGATTTCGCCGTAATTGTCTCATCGATCATAGTACCAAGTCCCAGCACCTCACCGGATACGATCACACGCACCCTTGCCTCTTCCGCCACCGGATTGTAAGTAACCGTCAGCGTCTTCTCTGCCGTGTATCCCTCATTGTCCACAGCTTTGATCACCACAGTATTCGGTCCTTCTGTCAGAACCAGATTGTACTCATATGTACCATCCGTCTCACGGCTGTGATAGTCCTGATATGCTCCGTTCAGATAGAGTGTAAAATTCTGATTTGCCTTTAACTCATTTCCGTTATAATCGAATACCTTGATCGGAATGATAAACGGATTCTTGTTTACTGTCTCATTTGTAACATCAGCACGGATGACCGGTGCCTTTCTCTGGTTTTCTGCCGGATCCAGTACCCGTTCATAGGTGACAGACCAGGTGTACCACTGTGGTTCCCCGTCAGAATCCGTACAATATACTTTAATGTCCGTGCTTCTTGACGCATCCAGGGTGATTTGGATGTATCCGTCCGCTCCCGCCAGATCTGTGATATCCAGTGTACCGTAACGGTTCGTCATCTGGATCTTGTCAATCTTCTCCACACCGGTTACCGTGGAATTGCGTACCCGGAAAGAAAAATCACCGGATGTGGAGGCATATTTCAGCTTCGTGATTCCCTTGAATACTTTGTCACCGATGCCCGGATTGTTGGAGATCTTCTCTGTCCGGATTGAGCTCTCAAAACTGATCATAAAATTGTCGATTTTATAATTTACCGTACAGGAAATCGTCTTCTGGGTGTTGCCGCCCTCCCCGGCGGTTACTTTTAATTGATTGTTTCCCAGTGTCAGACCCATCCGGTAGATACCGTCAGAATCTGCTTTCTGTATCTTGTTATTCAGACGCACCCGGGCAGCCACATCATTGATGACACCACCGGAGGCTTTTCTCGCCCTGACCTCGATCCAGAATGAATCCTGCATCACCGTCAGTGCATCCTGATCATTGATGTACTCACCTGTCCGTGCATTTCTTACTACCAGTTCCACCTCGTTTTCCGGGTAGTAATAGATCGTATATATTTTAGTCGATGCGTCAATCTGGTTATATTTACTGTCACGGAAACGCACTGTGACATAGACCGAGTTGGCACCTTCCTTTAACGTCAGCGAATCCCTGCTCCTGCAGATCCGCCCGCTTCCATTCAAATTCACTGTCATGCTGACCAGTGTCAGCTGTTTTCCTTTTTCGGTGAGATCCACGGTAAAGGGATATTCCGGATCTGTCACCTCATCTCCGTCCTTCAAGCTTGTGGTAAATAACGCCGCAGACTGTGACGGATTCAATGTGGTCTGCTGACCACCATCGGATGGAATTCCGGAATTGCCCCCGGTAGTTCCATCGCCTGAACCATTGCCCTGATCATCGCCCGGCTGATCGGAACTTCCGTTTCCACTGCCGCCGCTCTGGTTTTTCTGGATCAGATTCATCAGACTGCCTGGAATATCGGCAGCCACTGCGTTCTGGATATTCGGATCGCTTATATTCTGATCCGGATTCTGTGTATCCTGATTCTGTTGCTGCTCCTGCTGAGGAGTATCCTGATTTTGTTCCTGTTTCTCTTCTTCCTGTTGCTGTTCTTCCTGTTCTGCCTGATTGGCGGAATCACCTGCATTAATATTTGCATTTCCGATATTCGCCAACTGATCCATGTCCATATCCAGCGTAGAGGAAAGCAGATACATCCGTGATGCATCCGCACGGTTCCTGTCCATGGGATTTTCCGGGGCTGTCTTTCCAAAAGAAATCATCAGCGCCAGAAACAGAGCCACAATTCCGGCTCCCGCCAGTGCTCCTCTTATTTTCTTTTTATTTTTTCTGTTTCTACTTCCCGGTCTGTTCATGAAATTCCCCTGTTTTTTTGACAAAAGCAGGTTTGTTCCGGCTGCAAAGTCCGAAACAAACCTGTTTTTTACTTCCTTGTGTCCATCTAAATGATGTGTATGCAATAATTGTCAGATAATTATTCGCAATCTGCCAACGCTACTTGCTTATTCACGTTAGAATCTGACTGCTCCTCCAACTACATTCCATACACCGTATGCATTTCTTACAGTTCCTGTATACCCAAAGTTGATGGCACCGTTCTCTACATACCACCAGCCACAGTTGCTGTCGTATACCAGTCCTGTGTAGCCGAAGTTTACAGCACCGTTCTCTACATACCACCAGCCACAGTTGCTGTCATTGTACAGTCCTGTGTAACCAAAGTTAATCTGGCTGTTCTCTACATACCACCAGCCATAGTTACTGTCATATACCAGTCCTGTGCGTACAAATGTGATGGTGCTGTTTTCTACATACCACCAGCCATACTCATTTGCTGTCAGACCAGTGTATGCAAATGTGATGGTTCCATTCTCTACATACCACCAGCCACAGTTCTTGTCATTGTACAGACCTGTGTAACCAAAATTGATATTGCCATTCTCTACATACCACCAGCCATAGTTGCTGTCATATACCAGACCTGTGTAGCCATAGTCGATGGTTCCGCCAACCACATACCACCAGCCATACTCACACTCAGCGAGCCCTGTGTAATCAAAATCTACCGCACCGTCTTTGATGTACCACCAGCCGCATACACTGTCATTGTACAGACCTGTGTACTCAGCATCTACTTTGCCGGCTTTGACATAATGCCATCCGTAAACAGCATCGTTGTAAAGTCCGTTGTAAGTAGTATCTACTTCACCGTCTTTTAAGTAATAGAGACCGTCTTCTCTCTCCTGAAGACCTGTAAACTCTCTTGCTTTATCTCTGGTTGTTACATGTGCAGTCAGATCAACCGGAGCTGTGCTCTCATTGCCGTCCGTGAAATACAGACCTTTGATCGCTACTTCTACCGGATCATCTACATATTTTAATACTTTAAATTTTAATGCAAACGTTGCTTCCGAGAAGGTAGTATCTTTTGCAGATGTCAGGTAAGAGAAATTTCCTCCCGCAGTGGATACCATCGCTTTCTCCGGAAGATCTTTTTTCTCAAGTCCCTCAAATTCCAGTACAGTTTCATCGTAGTTTCCTTTTAATTTACCAAGAAAACCTCTCAGCTTCTGCTCCGTTTTTACAGTTACCGGGATTTCCACTGTTTCCCCGATATAAGCACTGACATCTCCTGTTGAGCAGTCTACTTTGTAACTTGCTGCTGCCTTTGCATCTACAGTTCCGCCTGCTGCAAACATTACTGCTGCTGCCATGACGGTTGCGCCAAGCAATGCTGTCAATTTCTTTCTGACTTTCATGATTCTTCTCCTTTTCTTTTTTGGTGCCTTTTGTTTTATGATGTGCGTGTCAAAAGTTAATTTTGCTGTTTACATCATTTTATAACGCTGCGGTAATCTGATCCATCAGAATCGCCGCATCCGTCATATCTACTACATGATCCCCGTTCAGATCTCCCATAGTCTGATCTACGCTCCTGCCCGCAGTAAGGGCATCCAGTATCCACGACAGATCCGTCATATCGATTTTTCCGTCCTGATTCAGATCTCCCGGAGTCGGTGTTACGGGATCCGGCGGATTATCTCCACCGGTATATGCTGCGATATCAAGCTGCGCCCCATTGCTGAAACGCTGTGCATAACTCATTTCGTATAGATACAGGGTGCATTCCTCTTTTCCCAGCCCCGGAATGGTCACCACCTGGTCTCCTGCATGGATCGCAATACGCTGTCCCTGGGACTTCACCTCATTGGCAGCCGGAATATCAGCATACGCCCCACGGTAGGCCGGCAGGTAATACAGATACCCGTCAATCTTCGCATGGATCCGGAGTGTCACGGAATCTGCGGTACGATTCGTCACATTCTCCCGGTCAATGGTAAATTCCGGCCAGTCATTGTTCCGGTACAGATTTATATAATAGCTGCGTGTAGTCACACCATCCTCTGCTGTCACTGTAATGCAGATACGCGCCGGATCTGTCTCAGATAACGGCCGCACTTTGTAGCGGGCACGGATCTGATCATCAAAAGCTGCCGTGGCCGGTGTGATTTCCTGTCCTGAACGGACCCCATCCACACCATATACTGCTGTCACTTTAACCGTCGCCTTGCTGTCTGCTGCTACCGGCCAGATATAATACGGTTCTCTGTCCTTTCCACTTCCGAAAAGTGAAGAATTGTACTCCGTGATATCCGGCTGGAATGCGGGTTCCATTTCCATCTCAAATACATTCACGATAGTGGAAAAACTGACCTGCAGCTGACTGAGACTGGTGTCACTGCTCTTCGTATGAATCGAAAACCGGTACGTTCTGGTCTGTCCCTCTCTGCCAAGCATTACGGAAAGTTCTGCTTTGCCGTCCACCAGCCGGATCTTCTGCTCTGCTCCTTCCTTACCGTTCACCGTCACAAGCGTTCCATCAGACACTTCAAACTTCATAGTAACCTCAGAAGTTCCTGCATCCAGGATCACCGTATGGTTTTCTGCCTGCCCGTCAAACGCTCCGCCATCATCAACGACGGCATTTCCGTCTGAAATGATAACATTTTCCAGATACAGGGAGGAAGATTTGATGGCATACATCCAACCGGATTCATACCGGACATACAGATTGCCATTTTTATCTGCCAGCACGGTACCGCTGCCGTTTCCATAGACCTCGCTCTGCTGATAAAGCAGCCCGCTGCCCTCGCCCGGGCTGGTAAGCCCTGCTTTATCTTTCAGCAGATAGATACTTCCATTTGTACTGTCTGTCGTAAAATATACGTAGACATATCCGGTCTGTTCTTCATAAGCTGTGGTCAGTGTACCGCTTCCTTTCGGGAATCCGCTGACATTCATCTGGTAAGCCAGGCTCAGTGTACCGTCTTTTCCGATATCCACCACATTCAGATGATACGGACTGTGAATTGTGCCATACGAATCCTTACCGGCACTTCCCACATAAAGTCTTCCCTGATATATCAGAGGGGTTCCACAGATTGTGTCATCCAGCCTGATCTGCTGTGCATGCTCTGTATCCGGCAATCCGTTCTCTGTCAGTGGATATGCACATACATATCCGTTCTCTGTGGAAAAATAGATGCTGCCGGATGCATAACTGATGGCACTGGAAGGTGCTCCCAATTCGGTGGAAAGTGCAATCGTCTGTACGGTTTCTCCGGTTTTCTTATTCAGGCAGTACAGACTGCCGGAACGGCCGCAGGCGTACAGATATGTTTCACCGGTATAAACACCGCTGCGGTAATAACCGCTGCTGTCATACTTCCGCCAGATTGGTGTCTTATCCTCATCCTTCTGATCCACATTTTCATCTGCTGCGTTCAGGCAGACAAGATTGCCATCTGCAAATCCTGCATACAGATATCCTGAATCATATCGGAGTGCGGTCGCTGTATTTCCTCCGATGACATCCGTATAAAGCCACAGCGATTCCAGATCTTTTGCTCGGAATGCCTGAATTCTTCCGTTCACCAGCGGAACAAAAATCATACCGTCCGCATACAGCGGTTTTGTAAAAGCACTGTTGCCTTTGCCCCGCATCTTTACGGACTTCACGGTCTCCCCGGTGTTCCGGTCCAGATAATACAGATATTGTCCCTGGAAACTGCAGATGTACTGCTCGACCAGGATACCATCGCTGATGCTGTTGGTATAATCCCCGTATGTACCATACTGTTTTTTCCATTTTACTTCTGCACCGGAAAGAGATTCCGGTGTCTGGGCTTCCAGGATGTTCTGATTGTCCTCCGTCTTCCAGTAGCTGCCCCATTCTGCGTTCAGCTGTTCCTGCTGACTGTCTGAGCCTTTTTTTAATGTAATCTGTTTTGTTTCACTATCCTTCACCTTAAAGGTTCCGGACTGTGACTGATAGCCCGGTGCCGATATCGTATAGGAATAAGCGGCACCTTTGATCAGTTCAAATGTTCCATTTTTCGGATCGATCTTCACTTTATCCGCATCATAGATGGAAACAACGGCATCCGCCGGTTCTGTATGTACGGATACATAGCAGATCTCATCCACATAAACTGTCACCACATATTCATAAGGTGATGACAGCGTTCCGTCTCCAGCCTGCAATACCAGCCGGATCTGACCATCGGTACGGTCTGCGATATCCACCGTATACGCACCATCCTCCGCTACTTCTCCGTTTACGGTCAGACAGGTACTTGTCTTCTCCGCTCCGGTCATGGACAGATGGATCTGCTTTCTGCTGGACGGAACATGGAGGGAATACTGAAATGTCCGCTTGTCAAATGCCGGTGTATATGGCAGCTTTGTTCCCTGGTCATCCGTCAGAGTAAATCCACCCAGATATGTACCTCGCACTACCTGAATGTGATAGTCCTCCTGATAGTCTCCGTCTTTCACTTCGATAACCAGATCCTTCGGCTCAATATTGTAAGCTTTCAGAAGTCTTCCGGTGGAAGCACTGGTCAGGGATGTCACTTCATCCGACGGCAGATTCACTGCCACTTCCTGTCCGGAAGTCACGTCTGTGAATCTGGCTGTGATCTGTGCATTCTGCGCATCATCCCGCAGCTGTGGTCTGACAAATACCACATTGGTGCTCTCCGGCACCCGCAGGGTATATTCCCGCACACCCTCCGTTGCTTCCGTCAGTTCATAACGGTTGCTTCCGGAACTGTTCTGCATAAATACCATACTTTCCAGCATCGGCTCCTGTACGGTCACAAGTACCCGGCAGGTGGCAGTATAAGTTCCAACCTTTACTGTAATGACGGCTGTGCCGCCTTCGCCCTCCGGTGCTGTCACTGTGGCTGTCTTTCCATCCTGGGTTACCTGCACTACATCTGTGTCATCGGAACTCCAGATAACATCCGGCTGTTCTGTGGTATTCTCCGGCAGGAAAGATACCGTCAGGGTCTTACTTTCCCCGGTCTTCATCACCAGACTTGTTTTGCTGAGACGGATCCCCTCCATCACAACCTGCCCTGTCTGGCTGCTCACCGCCGCCTGCATGGGCTGTGGAAGGATGGCCGAAATGACAAGGAACAGTGTCAGCAGCCATGCTAGCCTTTTTGTAGTTTTCTTCTGTCTCCCTGTCATTTGGTTCTCCTCTCAGTCTGTTCTAAAATTGCTGTCGTCTTTTCCGAATCAATTGGCTGCGTCAATTGTTCAGATATTCTGGATGTTTATTTCTCGGTCAGCGTATCTAATAAAACAGAAACATCTGTCATATCAACGACACCGTCGCCATTGATATCACCGGTGGATAAGGATACAGATTCATTCTCTGTAATCTTGTCCAGTAATACGGCTACGTCTGTCAGATCTACGACATCGTCTTTGTTGACATCACCAAGTGTCCAGAGTCCCTTCAGAGATACGCTGCGGATTCTGGATGCTTTTCCATCTTCCTGTTTCAGAAGCATGTATACGTTATAGCCTGCTTTTGTCAGGTCTGTCAGTTCTAACGTATTCTCACCGGCAACAACATCTACAGCCTTGCCCTCTTTTACGATGGTTTCTGCGTCCGGGGCTGCTTTATCAGCTTCCTGTGCCAGATAGTACAATGTACCTGCTTTGTTTGCTGTAACAGCTACTTTTGCTGCATTATCTGTACGTTCAACAACTGCATTCTCACCTAATGTCAAGGTTGGCAGTGCATCATTCGTATACAGAGTAATCAGATAATCCCTGCTTTGTGTTCCGTCTGCAGAAGTAACGGTAAGTTTTATCGCAGCTGTAGTGGCAACTCCTGCCCCATATTCAGCAAACTCTACTTCGACAAATGTTTCTCCTTTATAGTTTGTACGAATATTCAGCTCAGTTCCTTCCGGCAATGTACCACCGTTATAATCATCAATTCCACTTACGGCTGTTGCCTTAATTGTATCTGTGCTATTATTCTTAACAAACCATACATAACCGCTCATAATCTCCTTTGCAGAACTATATCCTGCAAGATAATCTGTCTTTACTGGATTGAATTCCGGATCCATCACATAGTTCTTGCCCATTCCATTATTTGGACTAGTATATACATACATATTGCTCAATGTCGGGCCACGGTAAATAGCAAAATTGTAAACTCTGGTATCTTCACCATTTACAAGTGTAACTTCTACATTTGTATTGTCTCCGGTTAAGGTAATATCCTGTTTTGCACCTTGAACACCATTAATGCGTACTTCTGTGCCCTCATTCGCAGTCAGATTTAATGTTACTTTTTCCGTACCCTGATCCACATTAAACCAGTGCTCTGCCACGCTGCCTGCAAAGTTTTTTCCGCCATCAAGCACTGCATTGCCACCAATCATTTCAATATTTTTCAAGTATGCATTGGAACGTTTCAATGCCATCTGCCATGCGGAATCATTTTTCAGGTAGATTGTTCCGTCGCTGTCCGCTACCGCACTTGCGATACAATACTGCTCATGGCTCGGCGTATACAATAATCCACTCTCCGGATCAGCCTCTGTCATGCCCGGTTTATCTTTTACCATGTACAGGGAACCTTTTGCACTGTTTACCAGGAAGTATACATATACATATCCTGTCTCATCCTCGTAACCGTTGATGATCAGTCCGGATGTCTGGCAGTAACCAAAATCAGTCTTGGTCGGAACCAGATAAGCTTTACTCATGGCACCGTTCTCCGGGTTGATATCTGCTACCAGGATAGATGCGCCGTCCTCGCCAAAGGCACTTCCACCAGAGATACCGATGTAGAGACGGTTGTTGTAGATGGCCGGTGTACAGGTACTTGCACCACCAAAGTATAACGGCTCGATCAGGTTCTCCAAATCCACCTTGCCATCTGCTGTCAGGTTATAAGAGTAGAGATATCCGCTCTGTGTAGAGAAATAGATTCTTCCATTGTAATAGGAAACATCACTTCTTACTTTATCAGCCTTTGTCTGAATACGCTGTACTGTCACACCAGTATTTTTATCCATAACCATCAGTGCACCGCCGGCGTCTACTGAGAATACATAGTTGTCATTCGTCCATGCGCCTGCCCACCAGTAACCTGCGGTACTGTAATTGGTCCATAATGCAGTCTTCATCTCTGTCTGATCAGACGGATCTTCATCTGTCGCTGTCAGACACACGAAATCACCCTGCTGGAATCCCACATAAATCCTTCCGTTGTCATAACGGATCGGGCTGTTACAGGAACCTTTTCTTCCTTTGTAGCACCAGAGAGACTCCAATGTAGAAGCATTAAAGCATTGGATACCGCCGCCCAGCGGAACGAAGATCATTCCATCTGCATAGGTAACCGGGATCAGGTTGAAACCTGCATTCATAAAGCAGTCGCTGCTCTTTAATACTTCACCGGTTTCCTTGTCCAACATATATAATTTGCCGCCGGACTGTGTGTATACTTTGTTATCTACGATAACCGGTGTACTTCCGCTGGAAGGTGTGACAGAAGTACCCATCTGACGCTCCCATTTTACTTCGATACTTTCTTTTGTGATCGGAGTCTTGGACTTGATAACAGACTGATTGTTGGAGTCTGCACGGAATCCCGGATACTCTGCTTTCAGCTGTGGAAGCTTCTCACTCTCAGCTGCTTTATCCAGTGTAATGTTCAGTACAGAAGACTCAGCCAGTGTGATCTTGTCTGTCTTTCCTACATAACCGTCACAGGATGCGGTCCATGTATACTCTGTGCCCGGGAACATTTTAAATCTTCCATTTTCCGGATATACACGCTCGTTGTTTGCTGTGTACAGGCAGACCAGTGCATTTGCCGGCTCTGTCTTCGTTTCCAGATATACTGCTTCTACACGGTTGATCGTAACATTGTAGATAATCGGATTCTCGGAACCGTTATTTACCTTCACTGCTACTTTATTCTCACCGTTTTTGAGTGCCAGTGTGTAAACACCGCCTTTGGCACTTTCGCCATTAAACAGAACATCGGAGTCCTCCGGCTTACTGCTGTATGCCGGATCTACTGCTGCAAAAGTAACAGAAGAAACATCGTCTAATACATCCACGGAATACTCGGTTGTCTTATAAGAGAATTTAGGTGTAAATGCAATGGCATCACCATTCTGATCCGTTAATGTCAGATTTTTTAAGATTCCGTTGCGTTTTACATGAATGACATAATGTTCTTCTGCGTCACCCTTTGTCACAGTCATGTAAATATCATTGCCTTTTCCGCTGGCTTCAATCAGTTTATCATTGAACCAGATATAGGAATTATTTGCGCTGCCGGCCTGTGTAACTTCTCTGCCATCCTGACTGATGTAACGGAATGAATATTTTACCTCATTATCACTGTTTGCACCGGAAGCAAGGAGCGGTTTGAAGCCAACACTGTCACTGTCAGAATTTACAAAAAATGTTACTTCGCCTTTCTGATCAAAAGCCTGGTTTCCGGATATTCCGGACACTGCCAATGCACTTATTAACTCATGTTTCTCCGGAATTTCTTCCAGAGCAACGCTGCGGATTCCGGATACTTTTCCATCTTCCTGTTTCAGCAGCATATATACTTTGTATCCTGCTTTTGTCAGATCTGTCAGTTCTAACGTATTTGCGCCCTCAACTGCATCTGCACTCTTACCATCTTTCTGAATGGTTGCTGCGTCCGGGGCTGCTTTATCCGCTTTCTGTACCAGGTAATATAAAGTACCTGCTTTGTTTGCTGTTACATTAATCTTTGCACTGTTGTCTGTACGCTCAGCTACTGCATCATCCGCAATTGTCAGAACCGGCAGTGCACCGTTTGTGTAAACGGTTACGAGATAATCTCTTGTCTGTGTACCATCTGCGGATGTCAGAGTCAGTTTTACCGTTGCTGAAGTAGCAACTCCTGCAGTGTAATCAGAAAAATCGACGCAGATATTGCGATCGCCTTTATAGTTAGTTCTTATATTAATGCTGTCGCCTTCTGCTTTGTTTCTTACACCGCTGACAGCGGTTGCAGTCAGAACATCTGTACTGTTTGTCCAATTTACCCAGATATATGCAGAACGGATACTGGATGCAAGCGTAAGACCTGCGGAATAATTTGTCTGAACCGGATCAAACGCGGAATCCATGGTAAATACTTTTCCCATGCCGGCATTTGGATTGTCGGTAATGTTCATGCTGCTTAATGTCGGTCCACGGTAGATTACAAAGTTGTATACTCTTGTGGACTCACCTTTGATCAGCTGTACTTCTACCGGTGTTGTATCACCGGTCAATGTAATATCCTGTTTTGCACCCGGAACACTATTGATACGTACTTCTGTACCTGCATTAGCGGTCAGGTTCATCGTAACTTTTGATGTATTCAGATCTACATTTACCGTATGATCTGCAACACTTCCTGCAAAATCGTTGCCGCCATCTATGACTGCATTGCCGCCTGTCACTTCCACGTCGGTCAGATAGGATTCTGCACGTTTGAGTGCAAACTGCCATGCGGAATCATTTTTCAGGTAAATGGTTCCATCGCTGTCGGCTACCGCACTTGCGATACAGTACTGCTCATGGCTCGGATTGTAGAATAATCCACTCTCCGGATCCGCTTCTGTCATACCTGGCTTATCTTTTACCATGTACAGAGAACCTTTTGCACTGTTTACCAGGAAGTATACATATACATATCCGGTCTCTTCTTCATAGCCGTTGATGATCAGTCCGGATGTCTGGCAATATGCAAAATCAGATTTGGTCGGAACCAGATAAGCTTTGCTCATGGCACCTGTCTCCGGATTGATATCCGCTACCAGGATAGACGCTCCATCCTCACCAAAACCACTGCCACCGGAAATACCGATGTAGAGACGGTTGTTGTAAATAGCCGGTGTACAGGTACTTGCACCGCCATAATATAACGGCTCGATCAGGTTATCCAGATCTACTTTTCCATCTGCTGCCAGGTTGTAGGAATACAGATATCCGCTCTGTGTAGAGAAGTAGATTCTTCCGTTATAATAGGAAACATCACTTCTTACTTTGTCTGCTTTTGTCTGGATCCGCTGTACGGTCACACCGGTATTTTTATCCATGACCATCAGTGCGCCGCCTGCGTCTACGGCAAATACATAGTTGTCATTTGTCCATGCGCCGGCCCACCAGTAACCTTTCGTACTGTAATTGGTCCATAACGGTGTCTTCATTTCGGTCTGGTTGGACGGATCTTCATCAGTCGCTGTCAGACACACAAAATCGCCCATCTGGAAACCTACATAAATCCTTCCGTTCTCATAACGGATCGGGCTGTTGCAGGCACCGGTTCTTCCTTTATAACACCAGAGAGATTCCAGTGTGGAAGCGTTGAAGCACTGGATACCGCCGCCCAGCGGAACGAAGATCATTCCGTCTGCATAGGTAACCGGAATCAGGTTGAATCCTGCATTCATGAAACAGTCGCTGCTCTTTAAGACTTCACCTGTCTCTTTGTCCAGCATATATAATTTACCGCCGGACTGTGTATATACCTTGTTATCTACGATAACCGGTGTACTTCCGCTGGAAGGCGATACAGATGTACCCATCTGACGCTCCCATTTTACTTCGATACTTTCTTTTGTAATAGGAGTTTTTGCATTGATAACGGACTGATTGTTGGAGTCTGCACGGAATCCCGGATACTCTGCTTTCAGCTGTGGAAGTTTTTCACCTTCAGCGGCTTTGTCCAGTGTGATATCCAGTGTGGACGCTTCTGTCAGAGTGATCTTATCTGTTTTTCCCACATATCCTTCACAGGATGCAGTCCATGTATACTCTGTATTCGGAGCGAGATAGTATTTACCATTATCCTGATAAATACGCTCACCCTTGTCAGTATACAGACACACCTGTGCGTTTGCCGGCTCTACATTCACATCAAGAGTAGCGGATGCTGCTTTTGTGATCGTCAGTGTATATTCGTCTGCGCTTGCTGCGCCATTGTTTGGTTTGATCGTAACGACGTTCTCACCGTCTGCCACATCCAGCTTATATGTACCGTCTGCGGATGCTGTTCCGTTGAACAGAATCTCGGATTCCTCCGGATTCTGTAACTCTACCGGATCGATTGCTTTGATCGTTACATTTGATACATTGTCCAGTACCTGTGCTGTATAAGCAGTCTTTTTGGAAGAAAAAGACGGACTGATGGAAACTGCATTTCCGTTATGATCTGTCATGGACAGACCGGATAGTTTTGCAGATCGCACTACATGGATAACATACGTTTCAGTCACATCTCCCTTGGTTACTGTGAGACTCAGATCATTTCCTTTTCCGCTCACTCCCAGGAAGGCCTGGTCAAATCGCACATATACGTTACGTGCCGTATCTTCTTTTGTAAACTCTTTTCCATCCAGATCGATATACTTGAATGTATATTTCATGGACGGATCTTTGGAAGCTTCTGAATTCAGCACCGGCTTCATGGACAGATACGTTGCACTTGTATCTGCCGGAATAGTTACCTCGCCGTTTTCAAAAGCTTTTTCGCCGGAAATACCGGACACCAGGACACCACTCAGAAAATTATGTGTCTCTGATACAGCCGTCGTATCTGCTTCTGTGGAAGCAACATCGGAAGTATACAGATCAGCATTCTGTCCTCCCTGTGCTTTTGTATTTTCATCTGAATCAATCTGTTGTGTTTCAGCATCTTCTGCCGAAACGGTCTGCTGTGTCGCAATCGCCGCATCACTTACTGTGGTGGCTGCAGCGGGTACTACACAAGTGTTTACCGCAACAGCACAGCTCAGTAAGAGCGCAAGCCATCGTTTTCTCATATCTACGTTCCTCCTCCTTATTGCAGCGTGCTTCTGTCCATGATTGGATTATGCACGCAATTTGCCTGTTGCCTTTTAAACCGGTCCCCCTTCCGTATCATATTTAAAAAGCCAGGTATACCCCATCCGTTCACAGCTTTTCAGAAAAAAATGTTATGCTAATTCACGATCTCTGCGATACATTTTTTATAAAAAATCCAGATTTTCACCCCATTTTTCCTGATTTTTTGAAAAAAAATAAACATCCGTTTATGCCATCGGATATGTGTAGTATCTATATGCAATTGACTGTATTCTGACTAAGAGTTCATACCTACTTGCTGTCCCTTCCCAGTTTCCCAGTGGATCTGACAGTGTTCGTTCTCATTACAGCGGGGATAAGCCGTGCCGGAATCTAACCGGACTTCCAGAAAAATATCTATTTCACAACTGCATATTCCTGTATTCTTTTCTGTTTTTTATCATATCCTATGCACCATATTCTGTCAATGGATTTGCCGCTATTTTTCAGCAAAAAAACGATTTATCTGAACTTCCAAAAGTTATCTTTGGTATTTTTTCACAATTATAAACGCAATTTATCCAAACTTCCCATGGCAGATTTCCTCTGCCGGTCCTGTCAGATAAAGGTGTCCATAACGTCTGTCATATTGTACCAGAAGCTCTCCCCCAGTCATTCTTACCAGCACGGATGCACCGCATTTTTTCTGCCGCATGGCAGCTGCCACCGCTGCACAGGCTCCGGTTCCACAGGCAAAGGTTTCACCGCAGCCCCGTTCCCAGACCCGCATCCACAGATGCCCTGCATCCTGTACCCAGACAACTTCCACGTTCACCCCTTCTGGAAATATCTCCTCATTTCCAATAACGGTTCCTTCCTGTTTTAACGGGAACTGCATCATTGCTTCCCTACTTTCCACAAACAGTACACAGTGCGGATTTCCCATGGATACACAAACCGGCCGGAACAACAAAAAACGGGCAGATATGTGCTCCGGCACAAAATCCGGGGTTCCCATATCCACCCGGACTGAGCATATCCTGTCCGTTTCTTCCTTTTTTATCAGCTGCAGACGGTACAATCCTGCATCCGTCTCGATCAGCAGATTCACTTTTTCTGTTTTTCCATGATCATACACATATTTGCCCAGACAGCGGATACCATTGCCGCACATTCTTGCCGGGCTTCCATCCGCATTGTACAGTTTCATCCGAAAATCTGCCTGTGGATGTTCCGCATTGCACACACGGATCACACCGTCGGCTCCGATACCGCGGTGCCGGTCACAGAAATGCCTTACCAGTTCCGGCGACAGCTCACTTTCCTCACAGCAATGCTTCTCTGTTTCAAAACCCTCTCTGCCGTTTTTCTGTCTGTGATCCGTATCATCAAGAATGATAAAATCATTTCCCAGACCATGCATTTTCACAAATTCCATGTGCACACTCCACATATCCTGTCTGGATATTATATGTATGACACTGCACATTTGTGCAATTTCTCTTTTTACAACTTCAGACAAGTTACGAATCCAGCATACCGAGGATCATCTGTGCCGTCTCGGTAAAACTGGTTCCATTGTCCATACTCGTCTTCTGCAGATAACGATGGGCCTCTTCCTCCGTCATCTGATTTCGCTCCATCAAAATGGCCTTTGCACGATCCACCAGCTCCTGCTCTTCTTTTGTACGCTTCCGCGGAGCATTCCGCCGTTTCCGGCGTTTCCGTTCCAGATTGTAAGATACCATTTCCACCGTGGACAGCAATTCATGAATTTTCAACGGCACAGACAGACCGACGATACCCGGCGTACCGTTCTCGTTCCACTGATCCTTTGTGGAAATGACAATCATCTCAAACCCCGGCGGCAGACATTCCGCCAGTTCCTGATAAATCATATCTGACAATTTATAAGTGCAAAGCACAAGTCCGTCCTGCAGACCGTTTGCTTCCTGAATAACCTGTGCACCGTTGGTACAGACACAGACCACCTGATAGCCGTTTCTGACGAGTACATTTTTTATATTTTTCCCGTTTTCCACTTTCGGGAATGCAACAATTATCCTTGTCAAAACTCAACCGTCCACCTTTTTAAAATTTGTCGAGATATGTGTCCACTTCCCATTCCGTTACAGCTTTGCAATAACGATTCCATTCGTCCTTTTTGGAACCGATATATACGTTGCTGATATGCTCACCCAGGATTTCACGGATAAAAGCATCCCTTTCCATAGCGCATACCGCATCGTACAGATTCGTCGGCAGGGATTTGATATGCAGCTGCTCTTTCTCTTCCTCTGTCATATGAAAAATATTTTTCTGTATATTTTCCGGCGGTGTGATTTTGTTCTTAATGCCATCCAGTCCGGCTGCCAGGCACAATGCAATGGTCAGATACGGATTGGCTGCGCTGTCCGGACTTCTCAGTTCGATTCGTGTGCCGCTGCCAAAGGATGATGGAATACGGATCAGCGGACTTCTGTTTGTTACGGACCACGCAATATGAAGCGGTGCTTCAAATCCGGACACCAGTCGTTTGTAAGAATTTACCAGCGGATTTGTAATGGCAGTCATGCTATACACATGTTTCATCAGACCGCCGATAAAATAATACGCATCCTGGCTCAGACCAAATCTGTCCGTTTCATCTGCAAAAATATTTCTGCCGTCTTTGCGCAATGACATATTGATATGCATACCGGAACCACTGACACCACTCTTTGGCTTCGGCATAAATGTGGCATGCATGCCGTGGCGTTTTGCAATCGTCTTCACTGCCAGCTTGAAGGTCATAATATTGTCTGCCGCATGCAGCGCCGGTTCATAACGAAAATCAATCTCATGCTGCCCCGGTGATGCTTCATGATGGGAAGCCTCGATCTCAAATCCCATATCCTCCAGTGTCAGCACCATGTCACGTCTTGCATTTTCGCCATGATCATTTGGTCCCATCTCAAAATAGCCGGCCTTTTCGGTAGTCTCCGTAGTCGGGCATCCGTTATCATCCGTATTAAACAGGAAAAATTCACACTCCGGTCCCACATTAAAGACATAGCCCATATCCTCTGCCTCTTTTACGACACGGCGCAGGATATAACGCGGATCACCCTCAAACGGAGTACCGTCCGGGCGGTAAATATCACAAATGATACGTGCTACTTTGCCCTGCTGCGGTCTCCACGGAAAAATCGTAAAAGAATCCAGATCCGGATGCAGATACATATCGGATTCCTCGATCCCTACAAATCCTTCAATTGAAGAACCGTCAAACATACAACGGTTATCCAGCGCTTTTTCCAGCTGACTGCTGGTGATGGCAACATTTTTCATATTGCCGAAAATATCCGTGAACTGAAGACGGATAAATTCCACATCTTCCTCTTCCACCATCTGCATAATATCACTTTTTGTATACATGGCATTTCCTCCCATTCATTTTTGCATTAAAACGGACACTCACAATCCGCTTTCGCTACTTGCTCATGAACGCAGTCGCTTTGCGAACTTTCTGCAAGCTGTATTTCTACTGTTATAGTATGATTTATTTGTTAATCAGGTTTATTATACTGATTTCTTCTCAGATTTCAAATTTTTTTCCAAACGCCAGCACATCTTCAAACTTCATACTGCCGCCGAACAGATCCAGTGCACTTCCGATGGTATAATTCAAATGATGCTTTCCATACTCTGACAGTTCCTTTAAGTTCTCAAAACTTCCGATACCGCCGGCATAAGTCACCGGTATCTTGTTCCAGTTCCCCAGCAATTCTACCAGACCACACTCAATGCCGGAAGCCTTTCCTTCCACATCCACTGCATGGATCAGGAATTCATCTGCATAGCCTTGCAGCCGGTCCAGCAGTTCCTCTGTCACACACTCGTCGGTAAATTTCTGCCAGCGGTCTGTCACGATATAATAAGCACCGTCTTTTTTTCGACAGCTCAGATCCAGCACAAGATGCTCTTTTCCAACTGCCTGCACCAGTTTTTCCAGTCGGCCATAATCCACTTTTCCGTCACGGAACACGTAAGATGTCACGATCACATGGCTCGCACCTGCCATCAGAAACTCATGGGCATTCTCTGCTGTAATACCGCCGCCCACCTGCAATCCGCCGGGATACACCTGCAGTGCCGCCAGAGCCTGCAGTTTTGTCGCTTCATAATAAGAAGAATCCCGTGCATTCAACAGAATAATGTGTCCGCCACTGATGCCATACGTCTTATACAGTTGTGCATAAAACGGTGCATCCTGCTCCGACACAAAATTCTCTGCTGCCTGATCATTCTGATCCTTTAATGTTCCGCCTACAATCTGTTTTACCTTTCCATTATGAATGTCAATACAAGGACGAAATTCCATACAACTCTCCTTTTTCTTTCACAGTTTTTACTTATGCAGGTTATTAATCTTATTACCTGAACTTATGTCTGCTTTGTGGCTTTCTTCTAATATTTTGCAAAGTATACAGATAAAATATCACAAACTGTAAAAAAAAGAAACCTTTCGGTAAAAGTCATTGACATAATAATTTTTAATTACTATAATATCTTCAAATTAATCTATTTATTTTAAAGAAATCAGAAAAACAGCAGTGTTTTTCTTTTTTTGCTCACAAAAGCATAAGAGGGAGGATAAGAAATGGCAAAAATTATTGGCGAAGGTATTACATTTGATGACGTACTGCTCGTTCCGGCGTACTCCGAAGTTACTCCGAACATGGTTGATCTCACAACCAAATTAACCAACAAAATCACATTAAACATTCCGATGATGAGCGCCAGCATGGATACAGTTACCGAACATCGCATGGCTATCGCAATGGCAAGACAGGGCGGTATCGGTATCATTCACAAAAACATGTCTATCGAAGCACAGGCTGACGAAGTAGACAAAGTAAAACGTTCCGAAAATGGGGTTATCACAGATCCATTCTCCCTTTCCGCAGATCACACACTTCAGGATGCAGATGACCTTATGGCAAAATTCCGCATCTCCGGTGTACCAATCGTAAAAGAAGATGGTACTCTGATTGGTATCATCACAAACCGTGATCTCAAATTCGAGACCGATTTCACTAAGAAAATCAGCGAGAGCATGACCAGTGAAGGGCTGATCACCGCTCCGGAAGGTATTACTCTGGACGAAGCAAAAGCAATTCTTGCAAAAGCCAGAAAAGAAAAACTTCCAATTGTTGACAAAGACTTCAAATTAAAAGGTCTGATCACAATCAAAGATATTGAGAAACAGATCAAATATCCGCTTTCTGCAAAAGATGAACAGGGACGTCTGCTCTGCGGTGCCGGTGTAGGTATCACAGCAAACATGATGGAACGTATCGATGCTCTGGTAAATGCACACGTAGATGTCATCGTCGTAGACTCCGCACACGGACATTCCGCAAATATCATTAAAGCAGTACGCCAGATTAAAGAGAAATATCCGGATCTGCAGATTATCGCAGGTAATGTTGCAACCGGTGCAGCTACCAAAGCACTGATCGAAGCAGGTGCTGACGCAGTCAAAGTAGGTATCGGACCTGGTTCTATCTGTACTACACGTGTCGTTGCAGGTATCGGTGTTCCGCAGATCACAGCTGTTATGGACTGCTATGAAGTAGCAAAAGAATACAATATTCCGATCATCGCAGATGGTGGTATCAAATACTCCGGAGATATGACAAAAGCTCTGGCTGCAGGTGCCAGCGTATGTATGATGGGTTCCATGTTTGCAGGATGTGACGAAGCTCCGGGTGCTTTTGAATTATATCAGGGACGTAAATACAAAGTGTACCGTGGTATGGGATCTCTTGCAGCTATGGAAAACGGAAGTAAAGACCGTTACTTCCAGCAGAATGCAAAGAAACTTGTTCCGGAAGGTGTGGAAGGCCGTGTTGCTTATAAAGGCAGCGTAGAGGATATTATCTTCCAGCTCATCGGCGGTATCCGTGCAGGTATGGGTTACTGCGGTGCTCCTACCATCAAAGATTTGATTGAAACCAGCAACTTTGTGAAGATTTCCGCTGCATCACTGAAAGAGAGCCACCCACATGATATCCATATCACAAAAGAGGCTCCAAACTACAGTATCGACGAGTAAAAAATTGATAGCTAGTTAAATAGTTAATTAAAAAGGAGAAGAACTCAGATGAGTGCCTGGGGCTAAGACGCCCTGCATCACTAATCTGAGTTCTTCTCCTTATCTACGTTCCATAAGTTTATCTCAGTCGAGAAGACTCCCACTTCTGTAAGTGGTGAGTAATAACAAGCCTTTCTCAGTGGGAGTACAATCTCCGACTGAGATAAACGCTCCGCGAGGGCGCACATTGTCTGGGAGACAATGGTTTTGCGCCGACCGGAACGAAGTGTAGATGTGCAGTGATTCTGAGAAGAATATGTCAGCTTTCGCTGACCAGAATCACGCACCAAGTCTCACGTACGTTCGACTTGAATTTGTACTACTCCATTCCTGCCGTATTTCCGGTCGTGTCATCCACATGATCTCTCTTGACATCAGTATCTCCGGTTACACCGTTCTTGATGGCTTCTCCGGTGTCTTCCACTGCGTCTTTCGCATTCTCTGCCGCATCTCTCATATTTTCACCGGTTGTTTCATAATCGATCCCGTTTGTATCAGATCTGTCATTTACGGTTCCGTTACTATCCGTTGTGGCATTATCATCCACGATGTTATTGCCGTTGGCTCCGTTTTTATCGGTGCCGTTCTCTGTAACAGAATGATTGTTTGTCCCATTGTTCATATCCTTATTATTTTTTCCACATGCAGCAAAGGTGGTCAGACTCAGTGCCAGCACAAGAATAAATGCGATCTGTTTCAATTTGTTCATATCGGTAATTCTCCTTTTCACATCAGTTTTATATTCTTACTATGCGACATTTTTTTCTTTTTATTCATAATCTGTTTTTTTCCCTTGTTCGAATTTTGCAGAAGTGCTTTTGCCTCTTCTATTCTGTGTAAAGCGGACATTTGCAATCCGCTTTCACTACTTGCTCATGAACGCAGTCGCTTTGATTTACATGTTTTATTACTTTCGCATTTTTGAATGGAAGATCAATGATGCCAGATAGCCAAAGATCAATGCCGCCGACACACCTGCCGCACAGGCGGTGAATCCGCCGGTAAACAGGCCGAGAAATCCGCTCTCGTCAATGGCCGTCTTCATTCCTTTCCACAGCGTATTTCCAAATCCAAGCAGCGGCACAGTCGCTCCCGCACCAGCAAATTTGGTAAACGGTTCATAGATTCCGACCGCCCCGAGCACAGCACCGGAACACACCAGCAATACCATCACCCGCCCCGGAAGCAGTTTCGTCTTATCCAGTAGTATCTGCACCAACGCACAGATGGCTCCGCCCACCCAAAATGCATTCACATAATCCATAGCAGCCTTCCTCCTATCACATTCTTATGATTTTGGCTTCAGTTCTCAGCGGCTTCCAGCACAACTGCATGTGCGATGCCCGGAATGTTTTCCCCCTCATTGAAACTGATTTTGGACAACAGTGCCCCTGTCGGCACGAACAGGATCCGCTTCAGTTCGCCCCGGCGCAGCATCGGCAGAAAATGCGCACACATGGTGACTGCCGCACAGCCACAGCCACTGCCGCCGCTCCCTGTGCCCTGGACTTCATTGTCAAAGATTTCCAGTCCGCAATCTGTATGAAAGCTTCCAATGTCGATCTTTTTCTGTGCCAACAGATCCAGTAAGATTTCTCTGCCGACAGCCCCCAGATCCCCGGTAATGATTTTGTCATACCAGGATGGACTTCTGGAAAAATCTTTCAGATGCGCCTGAATACAGTCCGCTGCCGCCGGAGCCATAGCGGCTCCCATATTCATGGAATCCCGCACACCGTAATCTACGATTTTCCCAGTAGTGATGCCGGTGATGCGAACACCACAAACCTTTTGTTCTGTATCATCTGCGATTTTCTGTTCCGCTCTTTTTATCATCGGACTTCCTGCATCAGTTCTTTTTCTGTTGTCTGAGTAGTTCTGCTTTTTACCGGATTCTCTGCCAAGTAAAAAGGCTCCGGCTCCCGTAACCGTCCAGGTAGTACATAAGGGCCTTTGATTGGCATACTCCAGGGGAAAGCGAAACTGTTTCTCAGCGCTGGCAAAATGACTGGAAGTGACGGCGCCCACTACATCTGCATAGCCTGCCGCCACTGTCATTGCCGCCAGTGCCAGTGCTTCCCCGGCGGTTGAACATGCTCCGTACAGGCCAAACAACGGTATTTCAAAAGGCTGCAATCCAAAGGATGTCGCCATAGACTGCCCCAGCAGATCTCCGGCGAACAGATACCGCAGCTCATCTGCCCTCAGACCGGCTTTTCCCAGTGCCAGCATCAATGCTTCTTTCTGCAGGGTACTCTCCGCCTCTTCCCAGATATCACAGCCAAAGTTGTCATCTTCACCGATCAGATCGATCTCATGACCGATGGGTCCTTCACCTTCTTTTGTGCCTGCGATACAGCCACTACTGATGATCCAGGGTGGGTTTTCAAACTGCAGGCTCTGTCGTCCCATCTGTTGTGCCATATTCCCTCATCTCCTTTTTCAGATTTTCCTGTTTTCCGGAAAAGTATTTGCAGTTCATGCTAAAGTATTCATTTTTCGCCAGTTATTGTTGAGTTTTTAAAATACATACGAACTTGCGCAAGTGCAAAGTTTTATATTTATCAGTAACTGCCAGATTTTACAAAGTGTAAAATAATTACAGAATAAGAGCAAAATATTTGCACAAAATATTGACGTATATAAAAATCGTGTTTAAAATGGATAACAAGGAGGAAAATGCTATGCTGACAAAAATGTATCTTACAAATTTTCTTTCATTCAAAGAAAGAACAGAAATAGATTTTACCGCATCTAAATATTCAATTCTTGGCAAAACAAATGTATATGAAAATGAATTCCTAAAAGGTGCATTATTTATTGGCCCAAATGCATCAGGAAAATCAAATGCCCTAAAAGGGCTTTCTTTCATTGTGAAAATGATAAAAGGAGAGGGAGCGGCTTTCCAAAATTATCGTTGCCTTTTTTCCAATAATCCTATTATTACAGCAGAGTATGAATTTGTATTTGATAACAAAAAAGTCGAATACATGACAGAATATAACATTCAGACAAATAGTATTTCGGAAAATTTGAAAATAGATGATATTACGGTACTAAAAAGAGCGGGTAGCACAGGGGAATTACGAATCGGTCATAAGGTTACAATAGACGATCAGATTGACAGTGAAACTTTATTTCTGAGAACTGCATCATTCAATACAGGACGTTTTCCACAGGAACCTACATTAAGAAAACTCATGGATTTTTTACAAAATTCTTATATTGTGGATGAATATAATTGGGATGTGAGAACAGGAAAGACAATAACCAAATATGCAGAAGAATATGGTGTTGAAAAGATCAATAAATATCTTGATTCATTCAATTATGATTTCTTTGTGGAATATGGTTCTGAAAGTGAAGGTGCAGGATTGAAAGTTTCCCTTGGTTCTGGGAAAAAGGCAGTTTTTCTAAAAAGGAAAAGTTATCCTGTTCCAAACGTTCTTGCTCTTGAATCACATGGAAATCAGGTGTTTGCCGATTTACTCCCGAATTTGATCAGGGTAATAGAACATACCGGAATGCTGATTATTGATGAATTTGGAAATAGTCTTCACAATAAATTAGCAGAAAAAATTATTCGATTCTTTATGGAAAATGCAAAAGATTCGCAGATTTTTATTACTTCACATGATACAAATCTGGTTTCAAATTCAGTATTTCGTCCAGATCAGATTGATTTGGTTACTTTCCAGAATATATCTGGAAGTAAGGTGACACGAGTTTCAAAATTCAAGCCCAGAGAAGCACAAAATCTGGAGAAGATGTATCTGGGAGGTATGTTTGAGGGTTTACCGACATATGAAGAAATATAAAATTGATAAGATGAAAAATATTGGTAACGTGATTTTTGTTGTTGAGGGTGGACGACCTGAAACGGGCGGAACAGAATTACGATTATTAAAAAAGATATTTGCAGACATCCTTGGATATGAAGTCCAGGAATTAAGGCGGGGAAGCGAAGAATTTATCGCCCATGGACAACATCCGCAATTTCGTGTATTTGCGTTGAATCTTCCAAAAAATCAGTTGACGCAGTTAACAGAAGATGCGATGGATGAACTGTTTTGCAGATTGCGGGAAGAATTTCATATCAAACCTGAAGACTGTCCGATTTTTTATCTGTATGACAGAGATGTACTTAGCTATAAACGGAATGAATTAAGAGGAAAATATGTCAAAAAATATACAGATCCTTATGGTACTGATAACGGAGATCAGGGACAGCTATTATTGAGTTATCCGGCGATAGAAAGTTATCTTTTATCCTGTATGAAAGACGACACCGTTAAAATGGCATTCAAACTTGGACAGGAAGCAAAAGTCGCACTTACAAATGAACTATGTTCAGAAAATGATGCAGATAAAACGGATATACATTTAAAAACCGTTGATTTCGTCTTTTCAGAGGACACAGAAGAAGCAGAAAAACGTTTGATTCATTCTATAAATGAAATGGATAATGGCTTGGAAACATTTGGTATTTCGTCTTATGATCTGGATAATCTGGCACAAACATTATTGGATGTATATGATTATCAACAACAAAAATACAAGGCAGATGATGTGTTTTCGTTACTTTCTCTTGTTGGTATGGCACTGCTTGAATTAGGTGTTATTACCGAAATAGAGTAAAAACTTTAAAACTCCTATTTTTGCCCAAAAAAAGAACTTCTGATCTTACTTTCATAAAATCAGAAGTTCTCTTTTTTTTCAGCTTACTGCCTTTGTAAAGCGGACATTCGCAATCCGCTTTCGCTACTTGCTCATGAACGCAGTCGCTTTGCGACCTGTCAGTGGGAGCTTTTAACTCCCACTGACATAAGCATCCCCCTTACCCACCGCTTAGTGCTCTACACACTTGAAGAGGGGGATTGCTTATTCTGCGTTCAAACAGTATCTGTACTTATTTCTTATGCTTCTGTAATACGATCCATCAGATCTGCAACGTCCATCAGATCTACGGTTCCGTCACCATTGATGTCGCCAAGGTAAGTATCGACTTTCTCACCGGCTGTCACTTTATCCAGAAGCTGAGCTGCATCTGTCAGATCAATGACTCCGTCGCCGTTGATGTCTCCCAGTGTTCCGCGGGCTGTTCCTACAAGAACGGTGCAGCGGGTCGGTACTACGGTTGCATCTTTGTATGTATTCATACCGCTTCCACCGTATCCGGAGCAGGTATAAGTACAGGTTCCGCTTACTTCGATCGTGTATTTACCGTCTTTCGGGAAGGTTACTTTGAACTGTCCGTGCTCATCTGTCTTAGTTCCAAGTGCTTCTGCTACGTTTCCATTTTCATCATAAACAGTAACGGTTGCATTAGCCGGAGCTGCTGTGACCGGGCTGTCCGGACCGCTGTTCATAACGCTGAGACCGTTTACGGTAAAGCTGTTCTCTGCGTTAACATCGGTTTTGTATGTTGTTTCATCAAACCATGTGTACAGATCGGAATATTCTATCGTATTTGCATATACAAAGAGTCCCAGCTGATCGCCATCATTTACTGCGGTCTGTGTACCGTATACCCATGCATGGTTCAGCACATAAGATACCATACCTGTGTTGACACCCCAGAAACGGGTTATCCATCCACTGTCGGTATCTGCATAGCCATCTGCACCACCGTAATAGTATTCCTCATGTAATGCGCGGAATACATCACTCATAGTGTACTGTCCATCGCCGTCTCTGTCGTATACAGTGACCGGTGCATTCCACAGTAACGTTCCTTCTGAACCGGATACAAAAATACCCTTATCACTGTAAGATACATAAGCTGTAATATGAGCTGCTGTCTCCTCTTGTTTATCTTTTACGGAGATTTCCACCGTTGTTGCTGTCAGGTCTGCCACTGCATCTTTACCGGTATAGGTGATGGTAACGGCTTTATCCTCTTTGGTCAGTCTGCTCTTCGGTGCGTAACTGTACGCTGTGGTTTCTTCTGTGCTGCCATCCTGATAAGTAACAGTTACTACCATTCCGGTCGGGTTGAACAGGTTACCTTCTTCGTACTCTGTCTTGTTCGGTGCTTTTGTCACCGCGATAGAAGCTACCTTATTTACCGTAACTGCTACGGAAGCTGCTTTGCCGCCGTAAGTAACCAGTACATGATCGGTGTCTGCTGCAATGGTATCCGGTGTTACTTTGTAGTCTGTGATCTCACGAACACTTCCGTCGTTGTAGGAAGCTGTCACTACCATACCTGTTGCATCAAATTTCTCACCGATGCGGTAACTTGTCTTTACAGGCGGTGTAACGACTTCGAGTTTCTCCAGAACTACGTCTTTGACATCTACGGATACATCCGCCGTCTTTGTTACGCCACCCAGTGTGTAACTGATGGTCACGTTCTGTTTTCCGGATGTTGCAAATGCTTCTTTCGCAAAGCTGTAATTGCTGATTTCTTTTGTAAAGTTTCCTTCGCTGCCTTTGTAGGTTGCGGTTACTTTCATGCCGGAAGCATCGAATTTCTCGCCTACATAGTAGGAAGTCTTGGTCGGCTGTGCGGTTACTTCGATACTCTGCAGAGTTCCTACCGGAATGGAGATATCCGGAAGCTGTCCCATGTACGCACTTGTATTCGGAGACAGATTCTCCCATGTCTTGACCATAGCTCGATGCGCACCGTAATCGCCGCCGAATCCTGCTACGTTAAAAGTTCCTTTGGAAAGCACAAAGTGTTCTGCAGAATAGTCTTCCGGAACAATCAGTGCATCTTTTACTGTTACGATCGGGTTATTGTATCCGGAAGAATCTGTTCCTGCCTCTACGAAATTCTCAACCGTCTGTTTGTAACCTGTGGATCCAAAGAAGTAATATCCATAAGACCCACGCAGATTTCCTGCTTTCTTTCCTTCCAGACCGCTGATTTCATTGTAGATCGCTGCTGCATCTGTATTATACAGCCTCATACGTGTTACCGGATTGAACAGCGTATCAAATGTGACGGATACTTTTTCACCCGGTGCGACTACTGCCTGATCCAGATCCTGTCCGTTTACTTTTACGGTTACGTGTTTTGCGGTAATCACCTGATACTCCGCTTTTCCATCTTTTTCCAATTTTACGATGTTACGGCCATTTGTCAGTGGAACATTGTAGCTGCCGTCTTTCTCTGCTGCCAGTGCCTTGAATCCGCTGAAGCTTAATGCATCATTTCCGATGGTCGGATTTGCAACGGATACACTGACATCTTCTGTCTCCGGTGTAAAGGTATAAGTACCTGTCTTGCCGGTAAAGTAGATCGGATCCAGTTCCGCATCCAGTGCATCGCCTGCCTGTTTGCTGCTCTTGCCCTGATTCAGATCTTTGTTCAGTGTCATACCTGTGGTGATTCCACTGTTTCCGGAACCTACGGAAACGACGAATACACCGGTGTTCTCCGGCCAGATTGCACCATAGAAACCGTTCGGATCATAGTTGTCGTAGGAATATTTGACATCATCGTGATAGTTCAGTGTCATCGAGTCATAGGTAACAAGTACGATAGCGGTACCGTTTCCTACTGCTTTCACGGTTCCGTCGTCACCTACGGTAATGACATCGCTGCTTGTCCTGCCATCCAGGCCGACAACCTGATAATGGAAATCAGGCTCGATCAGACGGTAGTCTTTATCCAATACCCATGTGACATTACTGCCCCACCAGTTACGTTTTGCATTTAATTTGAAGGTATTGCCTTCCTCCAGTTTCAGATACCCCTGTGCATTAACATTCAGATACAGATCTGCCATATTCGCGCCGCCGTTGGAAGCAGTGTTGCGGTCCAGCGTTGTCTTGGTATTGCCGGACGGCTTCAGCATCGCTGTGCTGACTACGATCCTGGAATCAGCTCCGTCTACCGTTGTTCCGTTATATGTGACATAAGAAGCTCCGCCGACATGGTAGTACATTTTGCTGGTCATTGCCACATGGAAAACAAAATCAACGGTTCCGTCCTCCTGTGCAGCAGTGCTGTCTGCTTTGTACGCAGCGATCTGTCCATCTGCCATCTGCTCACAGATTGCTACCTCTGCGTCTGCCGGGGCATTGATCGTCAGTGCGCCTGTCTTCAGTTCTTCTGTCAGAGACAGTATGGAAGTATCTTTTGTGACTGCTACCCCCTGTGTTCTGGATGCCATCACGTTATGCGCTTTTACATACGCATCTGACGGAATTGCAGCCAGATAATAGGAAAGGTTCTTATTTGCACTCAGCAGCGTCGGATATACGGTATATCCATCTGCATTCACATAGGAATCACCCATGGTTGCAGTACTCACATCATTTTTCAGCTGTACGGAAAAATCTGTTGCTTCTGCTTTCTGTCCGTCAAATTCATTGGTCAGGGATACTTCGGTCTGGCGCAGAAATACACGAACGGTGCGTCCATCCACAGTGCTTGTCTGACTGTCCGGAAAGGTGAATGCTCCGCCGCCCAGGCTTCTGCCCTCTGCGCTGACTGCACGGTAGGAATACGTGCCCGGATACAGTGTCATGGTATAAACGTCGTATGCATTGTAAAGTTCTGTATCTGCACTGACGTCTGCGATCACCTGTTCCGTATCAAAGATGTCATGTCCTGCTTTATCGAGACCTGCGGATGGAGCAAATTTCAGTCCGTTTGCTGCCAGGATTCCCTTTGGTACATAGACTTCCACATTGTATGGCTGCTCTGTGACGGTTACTTCGCAGGAAGCTTCCACACGGTTACCCAGTGCATCTGTTGCAGTAACGGTAATCACTGCATTGCCCGCTTTCAGACCTGTGATCCTGCCATCTTTCACACTGACAATATCCGGTGCGGAACTGCTCCAGTTCAATGTCGTCACAGCAGTTTCCGGTGTCACATCTGCCTGCAGCGTCTTGCTGTCTCCCTGAATCAGATTTGTTTCTGTATCGGATAACGTTACTTCTTTTACTGCGTCTGTCGTATTTTGGATCACAACCGGATACTCTACTGTTTTACCATTGGTATCGATTGTCAGAGTTGCCTTACCTTTGCTCACACCGTTGATCTTGATCTTATCCACGATATCCTGCGGTTGGAACTGACTGCCGGCGCGGGTAAGGATCTCAGCGGTAAAAATACTCTCATCGGATGATTTTACGCTTACTTTCTGTCTGCTGACACTCAGAATCGGAGATGTATTGACTGCCTGATATTCTTTGCTTTCGCCTTCCAGTACTTTTACGACTTTCTCGCTGATTTTAGAAGCCATTCCGCCTTTAAAAGTAATTTCGACATCCGCAATTCTTCCGTCTCCGGCTTTTGCTGTAAAAGTAATTGGTCTGTTTGAACTAAACACATTGTAAGTAATCAAACCTGTACTTTCATTGATCGCACAGGTATTCATGTCCGTTCCCAGTGTCGGAATAACACTCACATTTGCACTGGACCAGAATACACTCTTCACTTCCGGATTTCCACTCACAGATGTCTGAACCTCTGCAGGTTCTTTTTCCAGAAATGCACTCTCAATGGTATCTACAGAAACATTCGATGCTGTTGCATCCAATGTTCCTTTCAACTGATATTCAGCCTGTGCCGTATCACCCGTTTCTGTCTCTGCCACCACCAGTATTTTATCCGTATCACCGGACGGACGTTTCTGTGCTTTTGCTTTAAGAGTCTGCTCTTTCTTCACCAGAGCAAAACTTGTTTTATATTCACCAAGCAAATGTTCTTCGCTTACTGATTCGCCATCATAGATATGGAACGTTACTTTCATATTGCTTGGCAGTGAATCTGCCAGATTTATTGCCAAATTCACATACCAGTTGTTCCCGGAAGATGGTAATGCATATTCAGCCACCTGCATGTTTTCAATCTTGTAAGGACTTTCAAAAATCGCACGATATGTCATATCCTTATCAAGCGTTACCTGGAGCCTGGAATCACCATCAACCGGTATCCATGTCTCGCCGCCATCACCGGACTGCTCCCAGCGCACAAACTTATACAGGGATGCTGCATCTGCGATCAGCGTATGTGTCTCTCCTCCGTCACGTACCTGGCTGACTGTTCCACCAGTCGTCTGAACCAGACTGAGTTGGTAAACCACCGCTGGCATTTTTTCAAAAACAGGTGTAATATGGCATACTTTCAATGCCCCATCCTGTGATGTCGTACCTTCATAATTCAGATAATAGGTATTTCGATTCTGATATGGAGACTGATACATTTTAAAATGCCAGTCAGAATCTGCCACGGTCAGAAAACCTTTCAGTGCACTTACTTCGTTCGGTCCAGCCGCAACAGCAGCCGTTTCCGGGCAGGTTCCATCAAAAAACCGGTCACCTATCTGCCAGCCACGAAACAGGTAGGTATCCGTATCCCAGTTCGTATCCCGCATCTGCGCAAGGTTGCCGCTAAATGATCCGATATTGGTAATCCGTTTCGGCAGAGTACCATTTACACCCCATAATGTCACTTTACTTAATGAATCATCCGATACTAAAGTACCATCCGACTGACGAAGCATTGCCTTGTCAATCTCCACGCGCGGACGTGTTCCTGTTTTATAACAAATTTTGGCAATTGCAGTAGTAACTACTGTTGGCGTCATATTTTCCTGCAAACCTTTGTTTGTTATAATAGCCCGATAATACTTTGTCTGACCAACCGTGACCTTCGGTACATAAGTGCTGACCAGTGGGGCACTCATTGTAGTTCCTGCGCCTTCAGCATCGGTAAATGTACTTCCGTCATCGGACACCTGCCATAAAATCGCCAATGTATTCTTGTTGTAATCAGATGGATTGTACTTCAACTGTACGCGCAGCTGACCTACTTTGTCCGAGTCATCGGCATAATAAGTAGCCGACTGACGACTGAGATCTGTCAGGACTGAATAAAAGACCGGTGCCGGTGCTGCTGTCACTGTATCATCCGCCTGTACTGCGACAGGACTGTTGCTGCCTGCTGCCAGTGCTGATATGGATGACATCGGTAACAGACTGAACACCATCAGCAGAGCAAGCATCAGCGACACAATTTTTTTGCTGTGTTTTTTCATTTTCTTCTCCTTTTTCCTGTAGGCTCCCCAAAACCTTCTCCCCCATTGTAGTTCTAAAGATTCCGAGTATTTGTTGTTTACTATCTATATAAACCGCTTTCCTGCGGATTGTATCCGTTTTTTGAGGAACAAAAATAAACCCCCGATATGCTTTCGGACATTTATCTACTGAGCTGCAACTGCCTGTATTCTGACTTAAAGTTCCAACCTACTCATTGTCCCTTCCCGGTTTCCCAGTGGTATCGACAACTTTCGTCCTTATTACAGCGGAGATAAACCGTGCCGGATTCTGACCGGACTTCCTAGATTGTATTTCTATCATTCCGCAGTTGTAATATGCTCCCTATGCAATTTTATACTGTTCTTATCATAGCACATCCATTGCGTCAACATCAATCATTCTGACACAAAATTTTTAATATTTTTTTAATAGAAAAAGAACCTCCGCTCTCAATTTTCTGAGATCAGAAGTTCTCTTTTTTCTGTCTGACGGATTCCTTAAAACAGCGGTGTCTTATATACGCCGTCTGCGATCAGCTGTGCAAATGCATCTACTACCGTCTGTCGGTCTTCCTGATAGGTTACACCAAACCACTTGTCCTGTGTCTCCAGAACTTTAACCGTTACTTCACCCTTGGCAAGCATATCGCCGATGATGGTCGGAAGCAGATACTCTGCTTTGATGTTGCCCGGCTTTACATTTGCCAGAAACTCTGCGAATCCTTTGTCAAGTACATCAAGAAACTCCGGTGTCACACCCCACATATTCATGGATACATGCGTTCCTTCCGGAATCTCGCTGCCATTTTCATCTTTTACAATACCGTCTGTATCACGGGCAATGCCGCTGGTCTCAACAATCTTCTGAAGCATCTCCTCATCATCGACCTGACATACACCACGAGTAACGGTTCCGTTATCGCTGAGCGTGTTGTCCAGAATAAATCCTGCCATACAATACTGATATTTGGTGTTACCGCAGTTTACCAGATAATCATGCACTTTTACAAATGCTTCTTTTCCATAATAATCATCTGCATTGATCACTGCAAACGGCTCGTTTACCACACCTTTGCAGCATCTTACTGCCTGACCGGTTCCCCACGGTTTTGTACGGTCTGCCGGTTTTTCAAATCCTTCCGGGAGATCATCCAGAGACTGGAATACATATTCCACATCACAAATTTTCTCGATACGGTCTCCGATCACTTCTCTGAAATCTTTCTCGATATCTTTACGGATGATAAACACGATTTTATTAAATCCTGCTTCCAGTGCATCATGAATGGAATAATCAATAATAATCTCGCCATTCGGTCCAACCGGAGTCAGCTGTTTCACACCACCGCCGAATCTGGAGCCAATGCCTGCCGCCATAATAACCAATGTTGTATTCATACTGTTATTTCCTTCCTGAAATCTTCTAATTGTTTTTTCCTGTATTTAACAGAATTGTAACATTTTTTCTCTGATTCGTAAAGCATAACCTTAGTTTCCAATCATAATTTGAACATTTTTCATGCATATTCATGCATATTCTACTAAAAATCGTGTTTTTTCACAAAAATATGTCTCCCTGGCATCCAATCCCGGGAGACATCCATTTTTCTGTCCAAAGATATGCTGTTTTTATTTCCGTTTTTTGGAGATTTTCACACCGGCCGTAATACCAACCACTGCCGCTGCCACCACAACAATGACGAATACCGCCACTGGCGCGGAACCATTTTTTGTTGTTCCTTTTCCTCTGACCATTTTTCCGGTATCATCGGCACCGGTATCGGAACTGGCATTCGCCGGACCACTTACGCTGTCCTCCGGGTCCATACTGATTGCAGCCACATCATTCCCGCTCTCTGCACGTTCGCCACCTTTTTGTGCCTTCTCTTCTGCGGAATCCGTCCCGGCTGCGTTGCTGCCCTCTGTTCCCGGATGTGCAGAATCTCCTGTCGCTCCTCCATGATTTCCGGAATCTGCTCCCGCATTGGATACTGATTCATTTGCAGCACTGCCACTTCCTGCTGCTCCATTGCCTGTCCCGTTCACACGGACAGCTGCTGTCAGGGAGACTTTCTCACTGCTTGCATTGCCGTCTGTATAATACAGATCCTGGATTGTGACGGTCACCGGCTCTTCACTCGCCTGCAGGATTTTAAATTTCAATCCATAAGATGCAGTTGAAAATGTATGCTCTCCGGAACTGCTCAGATAAGAAAAATTACCTCCTGAAGAAGATACCATGGCATCCGCCGGAAGTTCCTTCGTGTCCAGTCCCTGAAACTCCAGTATATTTTCATCATAATTGCCACTTAATTTTCCGGAAAATCCACGCAGTGCCTGTTTTGTGCTGATCTTCACAGGAATTTCCACCACATCTCCCACAGCGCCACTCACATCGCCGGCTGTGGTTTCTACCTGAAAGCTGCTCTGTGATGCATCAGCTTCCACAGTGGTACCTGCCAGCCCCGTTGCCATAAGAAGCACTATGATGCCTCGCAGTAATTGCCTCATTTTTTTTCTGAGTATCATTCTTCTTTTATCCCCCATTTCACTTTTATGTACACTTAGATTCTTTGAACCGCAAGATTGTGACATGTCCCACCACTTAAATCACTGATTTTGAAGTGGGCTTCTTGGTCAATAACTCTACTGATCAAATTCATTCTTTCATCTCACTGCTCCAGAAAAGTATAACATCGGAATCCAAAAATGTCTCCCTGAATTTCTCAGAGAGACACTTTTTATATCGTTTTTTATATTATGATTTGGGTGTCAAAACATCCAAATCTCGATTACACGGATTGTTCCATGCTTTGCGTTCTGCCCTTATCGGTCTACGCAGCCGTTATGTACATAATATCTGCCACTGCTGACTTTTGTCCAGCCGGTAAAATCAAACACTACTTTTCCATGACGGATATACCACCAACCATACTCATTCTGGGCAATTCCGTTATAATTTGTATTGACTTTTCCGCCTTCCACACGCCACCAGGATGCACCGTCAAAATCCACACCGGTACGGTTGAAATCAATCTTTCCACCGATGACTCTCCAGTTTCCGTTTTCATTGGATGCAAAACCGTTGTAGTCAAAATCAATTTTTCCACTGGCAAGTCGCCACCAGCCATTTTCATTGGCCGTCAGACCGTTATAATCGAAATCAACCTTTCCTCCGTGGATCTGCCACCATCCATATTCATTGGATGCAAGTCCGTTGTAATCGAAATCGATCTTTCCTCCGGTCAGGTACCACCAGCCGTTTTCATTGGAACATAAACCGTTGAAATCAAAATTTACAAATCCATTATCCACACGGAACCAGCCATGTTCGTTGGATGCAAGTCCACAAGCCTGATACTGGATCACACCGTCAATAGCATACACCCATCTCTGCAGACTCTGGTCGTAAACGATGCTGCCGGATGCAGGCTGATACCAATAGTCAAAATCTACCGCTGTATTGATACCGTTAATTTTTGCATTGTCACTGCACTGCCAGAAATCAATCTGACCGCCATAACGCTGTCCCTTGTCTTTGCTCTCTTTGTAAGTATAGGTATTATAACGTGCCATCCAGATCTGGTAATCCTTCCGCAATGCGGCAGTATCCAGCTCCTTCTCACACCATCCTGCATTTGCATAGATCATGGTCGAATAACCGGCTGCCCGGATGGTATCACAGTAAGCCCTCGCACACGCTGTCTTCTGTGCTTTACTCAGGTTCGCATTGTACAGTCTTCCAACACAGTTGCCATACTTATCATTGGCATATTCGTAATCAAATGCGACCGGCATTTCAAAACTGCATCCGTTGATAATGCTCAGTGTCTTATTCGCTTCTTCTACTGCCTCCTGCTGTGTCGTTGCCTGGGAATAAAAATATGCGCCGACTTTTAATCCGACACTTTTTGCACCTTTGTAGTATTCTGCAAATCTGCTGTCCTGTGCCATACTTCCGGAACCGTAAGAACGGTATCCTGCACGCAGGATCACGAATTGTACCCCGGATGCTTTAACTTTATTCCAGTCAATACTTCCCTGATGATAGGATACATCAATTCCCGCAATGACATTTTTACCTGTTACATTTTCAGAATTATGTATGTATGTCGTCGTTCCACCGTTATACTTCGGCCAGCTTGTCGTCACGTTGCTGCTGCTTCGTGCCAGCTCACCGGCCGAAGAACGGTAAGCCGCTTCATCGGATGTCCCCAAGTTTTCCTGTTCCTGCTGCTGTCGATATGCCCTTCCGTTCAGCGGATCCTCCGGATCCCAGTCAGATGGATACGTTGCTGTCGATACATCCAACACTTCGGTCTCATCGGAAGCAGAATCTGCGGTCTGATAAACCGCTGTCTGCACTGCTCCGTCAGCTTCTGCTGCATATCCTGTCACACTGCCCATGGAAGCCATCATGGATGCAATCAAACACATTGCCGCAAATCTTTTCATTTAAAACCTCATCTTTCTTTCCTATGCTTTGGTCAGATCAAAAAATCTGCCCCTTTTTGCTCAATCACTTTTATTATAGCGGCATTCCATAGACAGAACAAGACAAATTTCATCATTCCTACGTGTTTTTTAATCCTTTTTTTAATTATTTATCGACCATCCGTTCTATAACTACACTACCTCAACCTGAAGTCCTGTCACCTGACCGTTTTTCATCTGATAGTGATACCGGATCATCACCCTCTGGTTTTTTTCCACATTATAAGGCACTGTGCCGGTATAAGGACCGTTCAGGTCAAAATTCACCCTGCCGTCATTGCATGCCCACAAACCGTTTGTATTCGCTGCAAAACTGTCCGGTTCCGCATGTGTTTCTGCCATTTTCCAGTAAGCGCAGCGTCCGTTGTTAATCATCCACCAGGCAGTTTCACCGTCAATGCTGCCATACACAACGTCTTCGTAAGAATCATCAAATCGTCCGTTTGTAACATAATAGCAGGAATATCCATCCGCCATTACAAATCCTGTCGTTTCATAGCTGTATCTGCCATTTTTCACATACCACAGCGTATCCTTGTAATCCACGAATCCATTATAAGAGAAATCTACTTTGTGGTTTTTCACATACCACCAGCTTCCATCGTAGTACACCAGTGTTTCTTCGTCATAATTTTTGTCATTCCCGGTGCAAATATAGCCGTCTGTCACCTGCCACCATGCAGTCTCTCCATTCAGAGTCAGATACGCCAGACTATTATTTTCTTTCTGAACACGGCCATCCTGAACCAGATAACATTTTTCATTCTCATATACCAGACCGGTGTAAGAGAAATCCACCTGACCATTTCGCACATACCACGCATCCTCTGCCAGATGGTAGTAATGATCCCTTGCCCGAACAATTCCCGTACGGGAAAAATCTATCTGTCCGTTTGTACTCACATACCACCAGCTGCCGTCATCCGGATTCGGAAGCAAGGTATAAGTAATCTGTTGTCCTTCTAAAAATCCATACCAGCCTTCTGTTCCATCCAGATTCATATAATATACACCGGAGCAGGTCTGATCTATCTGACCACCCACGAGCCAGCAATATTTTTCGGCGGGTATAACATGATCCGGATAAATATACGCACCGTTGCGGCTGAAATCTACCTGACCGTCTCTGACATACCACAGATGTCCGGTTCCGTTTTCATCCCTCACAGACTTGAAACCGTTTTGGGAAAAATCTACCTGACCGGTCAAGCTGTCAATGCACCACCAGCCGGCTTCATTGGGCAGCAGATTTGCTACTCCATACGGTGCTGTCGTCGCCAGCTCTCCTTTGTAAAATCCATACCAGCCGGATACACCATTTACCGTTGTGTAATAGACACCATGCACACGTTCATACGTTTTTCCATTTACAAAATAATATTTGTACGGTTTATGGAAGTTCTCACTTTTTCCTTCCAGCACACCGGAAAATCCGAAATCTACCTGCCCGTTTTTCACATACCAGGTTCCTGCACTATTCTGACACACACCGGTATAGGAAAAATCAACCTCGGCATCTTCCCCGATGTACCACCAGGAACCATTGTACTCCACCAGCTGATGATATGCCCCGGTCACCATGCCGTCCTTAAAATTATACCAGCCCTCAGTGCCATTGATCGACACATAGCAAAGTCCGTTCACACCGGTATCCACCTTACCATCTGTCACATAGTACCAGTTCGTCCTGTCGTTCTCTCTCTGACTGACCACACCGGTATGATCAAATTGTACTTTCCCTTTCGCAACATACCAGGTTCCTGCTTCGTTGGCACACAGACCGGTGTAGGAATTGTCCACACGGTACCTGCCCACATACAGCCACTCATCCCCAACCGGCTGCAATGTACCGTTTGCTTTGTCAGACACTTTTCCATGTTCCATATAGTACCAGTTACCGTCGTTGAGCTGCTGCATTCCATCTAACGTCATCGGATCGGTACCCTGAGGCAGTTCCGGTGCTGACACTTCCTGCACAGCCACCGTTTCTGACTGCTCTTCTGCTGCCATGACCGATACTGGTGCTCCTGCTGTCAGGGCTGCCGCCACCACCAGCGCCACTGTTTTTGCAAATCGTTTTTTCATATGTATTTTCCACCTCTCTCCCTGTTTGCAGGTCGCGTTATCTGCAGTGATTCTGAGAAGAATATGTCAGCTTTCGCTGACCAGAATCACGCACCAAGTCTCACGTGAGTTCGACTTGAATTAGCGATCTAAAACTGTTGCCTGCATAGATGTTACCAGACCATTCTCTACCTGGTAAATATAGCTTACATATATTGAATCCTCTCCGGAAACAGAATAATAAGTTCCATATGAATATTCACCGGTCACATCAAAAGCAACCTCACCATTCACAATTGCCCACAGGCCATTTTCATTAGCTGCAAAGCTGTCCGGTTTTCCATTCCATGCCGCATTCGCAGAATGCACACAGTTTCCATTCTTTACCTGCCACCAGCTGTTCTTTCCATTCAATTCTCCATAGATTGCTCCATGGAAAGTTTTATTATACTGACCGTTCTGCACATATGCATAAGTGTCTGCTTCCTCTGTATTGACAAAACCTGTCTTATCGAAGTTTACACGACCATTTTCCACATACCATCTTGTACCATCATGTTCCACAAAACCAGTGTAGGAAAAATCTACCTGACTGTTATATACCGCCCACCAGCTGCCGCCATAATAGCACAGTGTGTAGTAATAATTCGTATTGTCAAAGAGGGTACCATGGTCTACTTCCCACCAGCCGTCTTTCCCGTCAATGGTAGCCTGTACCAGTCCGTTCAGATCACTCTGCAGCATTCCGTTCCGGACATATACATAATGGTTATTTATCTTTACCCATCCATTACTGGAAAAATCTACCTGACCGTTTCTGACATACCAGCTATCAAATTTGTCTCCATTTTGATCATATCTTTCAGCAATGCCGGTATAGGAGAAATCAACCAGTCCGTCATCTCCGGTATACCACCAGCTGCCGTCATACGGATTCATCAACACTTCGTCCTCTGTCTGCATTCCCTGAAAGAATCCATACCAGTTTGTCTGTCCATTTACTGTGAGCTGGTACACACCATTGACATTCGGATCCACCTGACCATTTGTGATGCAGCACAGAATGTCTCCATAGTATCAGGTGTGATAATTATAAAGTCCGTTAAAATTGAAATTGATCTGTCCATTTTCCACATACCAGTAATGGTACCAGTCGTCATCCTCCGTGATACCCAATCCGTTATAATTAAAATCTACCAGTCCGTTTTTCGGATTGATATACCACCAGCCACTTGCATTTGACAGCACTCTGCCCGGCGCTTCGTAGTAGTCATCCGATGTTGCCAGTTCCCCTTTATAGAATCCGTACCAGCCTTCTGCTCCGTTTACCTTTGTATAAAACACGCCGGTCAGATTTTCGTTTGCCTTTCCATTGATAAAATAATACTGGTACGATCTGCTTCCTTTTTTTCCTTCAATCACACCGGTATAACCGAAATCAACCTGACCGTTTCTGACATACCATGTACCTGATTCATTGGATGCAGCTCCGGTATAGTCAAAATCTATCATATAACCGGACATTTTCCACCATGCACCATTATACTCCATCAAGCTCTCATAGGAATATTTCGGTTTTCCGTCACAGAAATTGATCCAGCCTTCCTCACCGTTGTAGATTCCATAGGCTAATCCACAAAAGCTTTTGTCTACCCGGCCATTTGTTACATAATAAGTAGACGTATTTCCATATTGATTCGATCCGGTTGCAACGCCGGTATAACCAAACTGTACCTGACCGTCTTTTACATACCACAGATCATCCCCATTTTTACCAAATCCGGTAAAAGAAAAATCAATTTTCCATCCGGATACATACCACCAGCTTCCGCATGCCGGTTTTACCGTTTTGCTTGCGTTAGAACTCAGCCGACCATCTTCCATATAGTACCAGTTACCGTCATTGAGCTGAACCAGGCCATCCAATGCCCTTGGATCAACACCGTTGGTCAATGCCGTTGCAGCTGCTTCTTCCTCTGCTGCCTACATTGCCATTTCCGGCTGTGTTTCCGCTGTCGCTGCTGCGTCCGCCGGTGCTACTTCTGCAGCCATTGCGGACAGTGGTGCACTGATCAGCATAGCTGCCATCATCCCCAGTGCAAGAACTTTTGTCATTCGTTTTTTCATATCCTTCTTTCTCTCCTTTTCTAAAACTGCTCTGGAATAACACTTTCAAGAATGCCCGTTACAGTTTTCCCATTAGTAATACCGCTGCTTTTCCTGCAGCTTACAGAATCACCGCCTGCATCTCTGTTACCAGTCCGTTTACAACATTATATGTATACTCTACCTCAATAGAATAGCTACTACTATAACCAATTCTACCTATTGTTTTATACACACCCGTTATGCCGTAAGAGATTTGACTATTATTCGTAGCCCACAGACCTTCTTCATTTGCCGCAAAGCTCTCTGGTCTCTCATAATGTGACGGTTCAGGACCACCATAATAATCACAATGGCCCTCTTCTATCTGCCACCATGTAGTTTTTCCATCTAATTCTGCATAGAACAGTCCCGAGAAACCATAAGGAAGCGGATGGCCATTCTGAATATAGGTATATCTCGTGGTGGTATCCCCACTCAGGTTTACAAATCCTGTCTTGTCAAAGTTTACACGGCCATTTTCCACATACCAGGTTTCTCCATTATACCCTTTCAAGCCTGTAAAGGAAAAATCAACTTGTCCGCTGTTCAACACATACCACCAGTCGCCATTATAGTATACCAGAAATGTCTCACTGCCACCGCTTTGAACGGTAATAACTCCTTGATCAATCTTCCACCATCCATTTACTCCTTCGACAGTCGCCTGCACCAAACCGGAAACTTCCTTCCGTAATCTGCCATTTTCGACCAGGTAATATCTTCGCAAGTAACGGGTATTTCCGTCAGCTGCCACACAGCCGGAATAAGAGAAATCGACCTGTCCGTTTCTGATATACCAGGTGTCAGATGTATCCCCTGTCCAATCATGCCGGGTTCCCATTCCGGTATAACTGAAATCAACCAGTCCATCCCTGACATACCACCAGCTGCCATCGTTTGGATTCATTAACACTTCATTATAAGCCTTTTTACCTCTCCATAAACCATGCCAGGCTGTTTTTCCGTTTACCGTATACTGATATACACCATTGACGGTTTCATCTACCTGACCATTTTTCACATAATACACACCCCCGTACAATTCAAGAAATCCGTTATAGTTAAAGTCTATCCGTCCGTTCTTCACATACCAGTAATGATACCGATCATCTCCCGGAAACACAGTTTTTCCCAATCCGGTATAACTGAAATCAACCGTTCCGTGAATGGGATCGACATACCACCAGCCACTTTCATTCAAAAATAAGGTACCATAAGAATCTTCGTATTCCTCAAAAGTTGCAATGGCACCATTCTGAAATCCATACCAGTTTGTTTTTCCGTTTACGGTTGTATAATATAAACCAGTCAGCCCTTCATCCAACTTTCCATTTACAAAATGATATTGATATGGTATTACAAAAGGTCCGTCAATCACCTCGTACTCAAGTATTCCGTTATATGAAAAATCGACCTGTCCGTTTCTGACATACCAGCCACCGGCTTCATTGTAGGCGATTCCGGTATAGGAGAAGTCGACCTTTCTCTCATCACTGACATACCACCATGCGCCATTATATTCCACCAGCTCTTTGCCTTTGTTCAAATACCCTTCATGGAAGTTATATCCGTCATGGAAGTTATACCATCCCTCCACACCGTCTACGGTTCCATAGGCTAATCCGGTATAGTCTGTGTCCAATCGTCCATTTGTCACATAGCAAACGTAAGTACGATTCGTTTCATCCTTTGCAGTCACAATTCCGGTATAACCGAACTGTACCTGACCATTCTGAACATACCAATTATCAGCGCCATTCCTGCCAAATCCGGTATAAGAAAAATCTACTCTGCAACCACCTACATACCACCAGCTGCCACATGCCGGTTTTACCGTTTTATTGGCAGCACCACTCACCCTGCAGTTTTGCATGTAGTACCATTTGCCGTCATTCAGCTGAACCAGACCGTCCAATGTCAGTGGATCAACACCATTGGGCAGTGCCGTTCCAGCTGCGTCTTCATCAGCTGCCTGCATTGCGATTTCCGGTTGTGTTTCCGCTATCACTGCTACGTCCGCCGGTTGTGTTTCCGCTGTCACTGCTGCATCCGCCGGTTGTGTTTCCGCTGTCACTGCTGCGTCCGCCGGTGCTGCTTCTGCAGCCATTGCGGGCAATGGTGCACCGGCCAGCATAGCTGCTGCCATCCCCAGTGCAAGGACTTTTTTCAGTCTCTTTTTCATCATTCTCTCTAACTCTCCTTTCCAAGAACAAAGCGGACAAGTCCGCTTCAAACTCCCTGAATCCCTCAATCTTTGAGGGACTTGTTACGCTTTGCGCGCCAGATGCAGTCTGCTTTAGCAGACATATTCCACATGCATCTGGTCGCATCCTCGCGGAGCGTTTTTTGTTTGATAGGAAATTCATCGTAATTTCCTATCAAACAAAAAAGCTGTCCCCGGAATATCATAAACATCACTGTCACATTGCTTATGATCATTCCAGGACAGCCCTTTACTTACAGTTATCCGTACAGAAACGCCCGCACCATTATTGTTGTAGCTGATCCCCCTCAGCAACATGAACTGTCATGGTAATAACCTGACCATTTACTACTTCATACATATAATGGATTGAAACATATGTGGAATCATTCCGCATTAATCCTTGGCTATGCTCATAAGTACCACTCTTGCTGAAATCAATCTTGGAATTATCATAATACCATACTTTGCCGCCATACTCTGCAGTACCTGTAAAAGCATTTGGAACGCATCCGCCTCCTTCAACGCACCACCATGCAGTTTCGCCATTGATGGTTCCCTGTGCAACCGTATACAGTTCATGATTTACATATCCGTTAACCACATAATAATAGTAAATATCAGAAGCCGGATCCTTGATAAATCCGTTTGCGCCAAAATCAATCTGTCCGTTTCTTACATACCATGCACCATTGGTTTCATTTACATTGTCATAGATAAATCCGGTATAGGAAAAATCTACCTTTCCATTGGAAACAGCCCACCAGCCTGCATCATTGGAAACAAGTTCATACCAGGGATTCTCATTCTTGTCATTATTATGATCATGCATGATGTAGCCATTTTTTACATAATACCAGCCATATTCATCATCGACGGTAGTCTCTACCAGACCATTGAAATCCCATTCCAGCATTTTTCCATTCTGATAGCACTTATACGTACCGCTCATCTCCTGCAGCGTGCCGTTAAAGCCAAAATCAATCTGTCCGTTTCTTATATAATACTCACCATACGCTGTTTGTGCTCTGCCTGTATAAGTAAAATCTACCATTCCGTTTTCACCGACATACCACCAGGTACCATCGTCTTTTTTCATAAGAGCCTGATCAGATGCCAGCCAACCATCTACAAATCCATACCAGCCTGGTACACCATCAATGGTTGTCCAGAGAATACCATCATAGTTACAGTCTACTTTTCCACCGGTTACCGCATACAGATCATAGTAATCATGTCCAAAATCAAGTTTGTATGGACGCTGTTTTACAAAGCCGTTATAACCGAAATCAATCTGTCCGTTGTTCATATACCAGATGCCATAGTCATTTTCAGCCAGACCGGTATAATTAAAATCTACCAGACCGGTTTCCGGATTAATGTACCACCATCCACTTGCATTGGAAAGTACATAACCGATCGTCGGTCCATAGTACCAGTCTCTGCTTGCCAGCTGACCCTTGTAAAAGCCGTACCAGCCATAGTTTCCTTTCACTTCGGTATAATATACACCGGTCAGATCCATCTGCTGCATACCGTTCACAAAATAAGTCTGGAACGGAACTTCCATCCCATCAGCAACCACCTGATCGCCTTCTGCTCTTCCGGTAAAACTAAAATCAACTCTTCCGCCTTCGACATACCATTCAACATCATTGAAATAAGCAGTACCATTGTAATTGAAGTCAATCTTTCCGCCCTCTGCAATGTACCACCAGGATCCGCCATACTCTGCCAGACTGGTATCCGGATATTGATCCCACATACCATTCTGGAAATAGAACCATCCATCTTCTCCGTTCAGTGTTGCCTGTGCCAGACCGGTAAATCCGGTATCTACCCGTCCATTACTGATATAATAAAGAGTCTGATGTGTTTCATCTGACCCTTCATCTGTGATTGTCATGGCAAGCGGACCGTTGTAGTCAAACTGGATCCGACCATTCTTTACATACCATTCAGAGCCACCGTAAGTTTCCAAGCCTTCATGTGAAAAATCAACTTGTCCGTCTTCAACATACCACCATCCGGCACTGTTTGGATACAGACCGTTAACATACTGCCATTTTCCATGATTAAAATAATACCAGTTTCCATCATCCAGCTGGATAACGCCATCTAAGGACATCGGATCCACACCGTTAACCACCGGATCCTGTGATGCATCATTCTGATCCTGTGATGCAATACCGGCATCCACTTCTGTCTCATCAGCTGAATCTGCACTTTCTGCCACAACAGCTGTTTCTCCTGCCTGATCTGCCGCATTTACTTCAGATGCCATGGCAGATAACGGTGCCCCGGCAACCATTGCTGCGGTCAGTCCCAGTGCAAGCACTTTTGCTAATCGTTTTTTCATTTTCTTACTCTCCTTTTCTACAAAAAAAGCCGTCCCAAAGATGTAATAGCACTACTGTCACACGTTACTATTACATCTTCGAGACAGCTTCTTTGCTGATAATTTTATTTTATCAGTTCCACATTCTGCTGTCAACGCCGAAAACCGTCATATATGATTAATGAGCGCAAGAGAGTCTCACTCTGCTTTGTATTTTTGAATTGCTGCCAAAACCTCACTCATTTTTGAAACATCACTATTATAATCACAAAAGAAGGGCGGCGTTAAAAAAGCATTTTCAGATTTTTCGAGCAAATCTTGCGTTGTTTCCTTGGTTTTGTAACATCGACAATACATTGCAGGGAGCTCCACCAGGATTTGCCTCCAACATCGGATTTCCCTGTGCACTTATCCCATTTTCCGTAAAATCCACCAATAATTCCCCTAATGCCACAACATCGAACGTTTTCATACAATCACCTCTCTAATCAACTACAATTTCGTATTTCTCAATATTAACAACTGCTTTACCGTCACAAATAAAACGAATTCCGTCAGCCTCCAGTGGTGTGTAAAATGTAGAGCTGAACACCTGTTGTCCATCATTCAGGAATATTTCTGCAGAATATTTATCTAATATTAAACGAAGCTGCAATTTATCTGTAGACGTTTTTATCTTTGATTTTCTGATTGCAGCCGCATCACGAACCATTCCTGAATATGTACGGTTCATTTCTATCATCTTACTATCTTTTTGTATCGTAAAGTCTGTATGGTATCGTTCATTCTGGGCAAAAGAAATTGTAAACTGATGAAAATCTCCAAGAACAATTTCCACCGTCATATCAAGCACTCGTCCATGGATATCTTCCATTTGACAGTTACCACTAATTTCCTTATTCTGATAGCAAACAGCATTTCTATGATAGTTCTCTATTTCCCTGACCGGGTTCTGTAGTATTCTTCCCTGCTCAATATGTAATTCTCTTGGTACAGTCATCATACAAGACCACTTCTGATCTGCCGGACGTATATTAGAATCCCATGACTGCATCCATCCAATCATGATGCGTCTTCCATCTGGTGCCAGCATAGTCTGAGGTGCATAGAAATCAAAACCATCATCCAGAGAATACACACTTTCATAATGAAATACATGCTGCTTCTTATCATATTTTCCCATATAATACACCGAATTATTTCCATTATGAAATTCTTCTGTCGCACACAAATCCTGTGGCGAAGTAATTAAAATATATTCTTCATCTAAGCAAAAGAAATCCGGACATTCCCACATTGTTCCGAGCGTCCCATCTCTGTCACTTGCCAAAACAGATACATAATTCCATTTTATCGCATCTTCAGAGTGAAATAACACAACCTGAGGAACACCTTGGTCTGTTTTATTTCCCACTACCATATAGTATCCATCGTTTTCTTTCCAAATCTTAGGATCTCTGAAATGTTCTCTGCTAAAATGTTCCGGTAACATTTCTCCTGTTATTACGGGATTTTGTTCTAACTTGGTATATTTTTTCCCATCTCCCAGCGCAAGACACTGATTCTGATATGTCACTTTCTCTTTGTCTGCTTCTTTTTCCATAACTCCTGTATAAACTAAAAGATGACCGTTTTCTGTCTCGATTCCAGACCCGGAAAAACATCCTGCTTCATCGTAAGTTTGGTCAGGGGCAAGCGCAACCGGTAATTCTGTCCATTTGATAAAATCCTTTGTTTCATAGTGTCCCCAGTGCATCGGTCCCCATATTTCACTATATGGATGAAACTGATAAAACAAATGTACCTTTCCCTGATAAGCCGAAAAACCATTCGGATCATTCATCCATCCACAAGGTGGTGTAACATGGAATACCGGCAGCTTCTCTCTCGGTATACGATTCTCATCAATATATATATTAGCTTTTCTTAATTTATCCATATAAGCTCCTTTCTACAATACAATCACTTCCTCTGTTTCGCAATCAAAGAAATGCATTCTGTGAGGAACAAATACAAAGTCCACTTCATCTCCATTCTCGCACAAGTAAAGCGGACATTCGCAATCCACTTTCGCTACTTGCTCATGAACGCAGTCGCTTTGCGACCTGTCAGTGGGAGCTTTTAACTCCCACTGACATAAGCATCCCCCTTACCCACCGCTTAGTGCTCTACGCACTTGAAGCGGGGGAATGCTTATTCTGCGTTCATATTTTGAAACTCGGGCTACTGTTGTAACACCGGCAAAGTGAACTACCCATTGTCTAAAGCCAATGGGTTTCTGCCATTCCACTTTGCCTTATATTCTAACTGTCTTGTCAGCTCATACCATGATACATCACTTATAGACTTTGCCAAATGATGATTTTTTACCATGTTTTTTATCTGCAAATCTTCTGAAACTATCACTTGGTTTTCGCTGATAATCTCAAGGGACATCTTGTGCAAATAATCTTTTCTGGTATTTGTTATTTTTTCATGGCATAATGCTATCTTTTTCTTTGTTTTGTAGTAATTTTGACTTCTGTTCCCATGCCATGAGTATACAATAATTTCTGATTTTTTGCTACCTTAACCCACCGTCTAAAGCCAGTGGGATTGCGGTAGCCTTATTTCAATTATCAAAAAAAAATATCCCAACATGAGAAAAGGAATCTTTATGGCAAACGATACTCATGCCAACATTCTCCTCAACCTTCTCATGCGTCAATACGGTTGTCTCCCGGACGAATATCGTATCGTAGGATTTGATGATTCACCGATTGCCTCGGAAGCAATCGTACCAATCACCACGATTGGACAGCAGATAGACAAAATAGCATATGAGGCAATGAACCTACTTGTTTCACAAATGAATGAAAGAAAAAAAACTGCCCTGGAATATCATAAGCATCACTGTCGCATTGCTTATGATCATTCCAGGACAGCCCCTTGCTGATAATTTCAGCTTACACTGACCAGATTCAAGTCTCACGTACGTTCGGCCTGAACTTATCAGTTCACATATTCACCGTCAACAACTATATCTTTTATTTGCAGCTATTGCTGAACAACTACCTGCATATCAGTTACCAGTCCGTTTACTACTTCATAGGTATAATTTATGGTAGTAGAAGGTACACCCATATCCATATCATAACCGCGTGACACTGTATACACACCATTCACATTGAACGCAGCTTCGCCATTTATAATAGCCCACAGACCGCTTGCATTTGCTGCATAGTTACCCGGTTCATAATACCATGTTCCATCATAATGATAGCATCTGCCATGCTGTACCTGCCACCAGCTGGTCTTTCCCCCCAGTTCTGCATATACCAGTCCGTTGAAATCAGAATCATGCTGACCATTCTGGACATACTCGTAGGCTCCATAACCATCAAAGTCTACAAATCCTGTTTTAGTAAAGTTTACACGGCCATTTTCCACATACCAGCATACATCGTCATAATATACAAATCCTGTATAACCGAAATCTACCTGACTGTTACTTACAGCCCACCAGTCTCCGTTATAATATACCAGCTTGTGGTTCTGGTAAGCATACTCATATTCCGTGGTATAAATCTTTCCATCTTCTATGTTCCACCATGCATTTTTACCATCGATGGTAGTCTGAATCAGTCCGGAAATATCAGAACGCACTCTGCCGTTTTCCACATAATAATAAGTATAAGAACTGCTGTAACTGTCAGAAACATACTTATACCATCCGTTATAAGAGAAATCTACCCGGCCATTCTTCACATACCAGGAATCCAGTGAATATCCCTCCTGGTCATGTCGGTAAGCGATTCCGGTATAGGAAAAATCAATCACCCCATCGTTACCAACATACCACCAGCTGCCATCGTTCGGATTCATTTGCACTTCATTATAGTCTGTCATTCCTCTCCAGAATCCGTACCAGTCTGTCTTTCCATTTACGTTTAACTGGTACACACCATTTACATTGGCATCTGCCTGACCACCTGTAATATAGCAAACAGCCGGTTCATTATATCTGCTTGTGTATGTAACAAAACCGTTATAATTAAAGTTTATCTGACCATTTTCCACATACCAGTAATGATACCAGTCATCCCCTGGGAACTCATTTCTCGCAAGTCCGGTATAAGAAAAATCAACCATTCCGGTACGAGGATCTATGTACCACCAGCCACTATCGTTTGACAAAACGGTACCATAGTCTTCGCCGTCGCCGAATTCCCAGGCTGTTGCAAGTGCTCCTTGTGAATATCCATACCAGCCCAGTACACCATTTACCGTTGTATAGAAGACGCCATTCAAGCCTTCATTCAGTTTTCCATTTACAAAGTAATACTGATATGGGCATCTGAAATCATCTGTATGCCATCCTTCGATCATTCCAGTATAAGAAAAATCAACCTGACCATTTCTGATATACCAGCTTCCGGCTTCATTATACCCGATTCCCGTATAGGAAAAATCAATTCTGCTGTTATCACCAACATACCACCAGGCTCCGTTATATTCGACTACATCCCAGCCGTAACCCAAACATCCTTCACGAAAATTGTACCAGCCATCGACACCATCTATGGTTCCATAGCAGATGCCTGTAAAGTCCTTATCTACACGTCCGTTTGTCACATAATATGTCTCCTTAGTTCCATATTTATTGTATCCACTTGCAATTCCAGTATAACCGAACTGTACCTGGCCGCTCTCTACATACCATTTTTGATCCCCGTTGGTACCAAATCCATTATAAGAGAAATCAATCTTATAATTCCTTACATACCACCAGCTTCCTCCTGCCGGCTTTACGGTTCCATCGGCGTTATCACTCACCTCTCCGTTTTCCATGTAGTACCAATTGCCGTCATTCAGCTGCACCAGTCCGTTTAAATCCATCGGATTGTAACCATTTGACAACGCCATTACAGCAATTCCGTCATCGGCAGTCTGTGCTGCGATCTCCGGCTGAGCTTCATTCTGAACATCTGCGAAATTCTCCTCAGAATCTGCATCCGGATCTGCTTCATTTTCTGCTGCCGCTGTGTTTTCTTCCGGCTGCGCTTCCTGTGCTTCTGCAACATCAGCCGCATCATCTGTCTGCTCTGTATTATCTGAGTTTTCACATGCAGTTGTTTTCTCAGCGGTTTCATCCGTTACAGCCTGTGCATCTTCTGTTGCTTCACTTGTCACCGATACGTCTGTTGGTGTTATTTCTGCTGCCACTGCTGATAATGGAGTTCCAATGATCATAACCGCTGTCAGACCCAGTGCAAGTACTTTTGTAAGTCTCTTTTTCATTTCTTTCCCCTTTCTACCGAAAAAAGCTGTCTCAAAGATTTCATAAGCATTACTGCTGCATTACTCATTGCATCTTTGAGACAGCTTTTTGCTGATTATTTAATTTTATCAGTTCATTCATGCACTGTCAACAACTAGATTTATTATTTACAGTTGTTTGCCCGCCCACCATTGGCGACTTATAAATGATTGGCTCGAAACTATTGTCCGCTTACCTAATCATGCAATGGTCAATTGAATGATTCGGAGCTTCTATACGATGAGAACGATATTTGCAGAATACACTACAAAAACACAACAACATTGATTTTTATACCAATATGATTGGTATCTTCTTGATTACAAAGATGACCATAAAGCAATATTGAAAGTTTTCCTGCTTATATCCTTGGTAAAAATTTGGAGATTTTTACAGCCCCGATTTTGTTCATATACATTCATTATTTCTGCATAAATTCAAGCACTGCTTCTTTCGTCGGAATTGCAGGGATTCCACCTCTCTTTTGCACACACAATCCTGCAACTGCATTTCCCAAAACAGCACACTTTTTGATTTCTTCCCATTCCATTTTTTCAACATTCTTATTCATAGAAAGGATACTGCATAATACACCTCCCCAGAATGAATCACCTGCACCAGTCGTATCGACTGCATGTACCTGAAATGCTTTGATGATTTCTTTTCTGCTTTCTGTTGCCATAAGAACGCCTTGTTCTCCCAAAGTAATGGCAACCAGCTTTGGTCCCATGGCAAGGAGTTGATCTGCAGCCTGCTCATAACTTTTCGCCTCTGTCAACAGCGTACTCTCTTCATCCGATACCTTCATGACATCTACCAATTCTATGACAGATCTCATTTTTTTCACAGCATACTCTTTGCTCTTCCAAAGGGACGGGCGGTAATTTGGATCATACGAAATAAGTACACCCGCCGCTTTTGCCATTTTTACCGCTTCGATCGTTGTACTTTCTGCCGGTTCATCTGTCAGTGATAATGATCCAAAATGAAAAACTCTACAACCTGAAATTAATGTCTGATCCAGTTCTTCTTTTTTTAACTGTGTATCTGCACCCGGTTTTCTTGCGAAAGAAAATTTCCGTTCTCCATTTTCACCGATTTCCACAAATGCCAACGTTGTAAAATAACCCGGGTCTTCAACAATAGCATCCGTATTAATTCCTTCCTTTTGCAATGTCTTCTTTAAAAATTTACCATGCATATCGTTTCCAACTTTTCCAATAAAAGATGTACGATACCCAAAGTGGCTTGCAACAGTTAGAAGATTTGCCGGAGCACCGCCGGGATTCTGTTCGAACAATTTTCTTCCATCCTGACTGTGTCCTGCTTCCGTAAAATCAATCAACAATTCTCCCAATGCCACGATATCAACTTTTTCTTCCATTTTTCAGTTCCTCCACAATCTCGTTATAACGTTTTTTATTTAACCGGTAGAAAAATAATACAACCGCAGTCAGAATCCAAAATACACCTGGAATCGTCGTAAATGCATGTTTCATAATTGAAAGTACAATTACATTTTGTGTCTGATTTGCAATATAACCATATTTTCCAAGTAATCCTGCTAAAAGTGCTGTTCCAACTGCCATTCCGATTTTATTTCCAAGTGAAATAAACGCATACTGAAACCCGTCATTTCTAAGTCCTGTTTTCCACTCCCCATATTCCACACAGTCCGGAATAATTGCATAAATTGCGGTATTAAATCCAGAGAAAAAGAACTGTGTCAGACCAGATAATGCATAAAAAATAGCTGGTGATTCTTTGGCATTGAAAAAAAACATAGACAACATAGAAATTCCTGTAAATAAAGCAAAGAGAGATGCTACTCTTCCTTTGTTATTCAACTTGCGAAATAATGGTTGAAAACAGGCTGCCCCGATGATAGAAGGAATAATGATACACATCGAATAAGTTGTGTAGTAGGAGGCGTTCCCTTCCACATATGTAAAATAATACAGAATATCTGCGTTTCTACCATATAATG
>OFMK01000075.1_pt1 | contig 99880 bp, 91 predicted proteins | sample 1541781 | NCBI WGS metagenome assembly OFMK01 (sample SAMN04209250, study PRJEB22552) | human gut metagenome | biome: gut; material: feces | host: Homo sapiens | place: USA: Oklahoma
GATTTTATGCATCTACAAAAGTAACATTTGCCAGTGCTGACTTAAAATACTTGAAGGATAGTATTATTGAGCTTTGGCAAGAGGGAATTCCGGAAATAGCAGCGAATGTTGTCTTTGAAGATGTATGGAAAGAAGATGACGATAAAATTTTTGAAGAGCAGTTTTTAGTTTACACAGCCTTTACCATAGCAGAGGAATACTTAGTTGTTACTTATCCTTTAGCAGATTTTGAAGGTAAATCTCAAAGACCTTCTATTATAGTTCATAGACTTAAAAAGATACTTCCAAATGTAAAGGAAGAAAGTGAAGGATTTAAGTTAGTAAATGATAAGTATGATAAGATTTCTGCTAAGCTTCCTACTTTAAATGAGCTTATGATAGCAATTAGAAAAAATTATGATGGTGCTGATATAGAGGACTATTGGAAATATGTTTATGATTGGTATTTAAGAGAACCTAAGTGGAAAGAAAGAATAGAGTATGTAAGGAAGGGGCTTGAATACACTAATTTAGAAAATAATATTTCAAAAGAAAAGGCTAAAAAGCTTTATGAAGATAATAAAAATAAAATTTCACTAAGTGTTTCAAGATTAGAGAGGTATGCTCAATGTCCATTTGCTTACTATATACAATATGGATTAAAGGCTAAGGACAGAAAAATATATGAGTTTACAGCACCTGATTTAGGTAGCTTTATGCATGAAATATTAGATGAGTTTACCAATGAAATTAAAGAAAAAGATTTAAAATGGAGTGATTTAAGTAAGGAGAATTGCAGAAACATAATAAATGCTTTAGTTGATAATCAAGTTAAAAACAATAAGTCATCTATATTAAATAGTTCAAAGAGATATTCTTATTTCACAGATAGATTTAAGAGAATTCTTACAAAATCAGTTATGGTAATTAGTGAACAGATGAAGAGAAGTGACTTTGAAATTTATAAAAATGAATTGGCCTTTGGATTTTCTAAAGATGTGAACTCAATAAAACTAGACCTTCCTTCAGGAGAAAGTTTTTATTTAAATGGAAGAATAGATAGAGTTGATAAATTAAATTTAGATGGTGAAACATACTTAAGAATTATAGATTATAAAACTGGCTCTAAAAAGTTTGACTTAAATAAATTTTATAATGGACTTCAAATACAACTTTTAGTTTACTTAGATGCCCTTATAAATAATTCAGAAAATATAGTTGAAAATCAAGCTATGCCAGGTGCAATACTTTATTTTAGAATAGATGACCCTATATTAAAGTCTAAGGGAGATTTAACAGAAGAAGAAATTGATGCTCTTACTTTGCCTTTTGAAGATTTTGATGAAAATATGCAGTATGTACCTGTTGAGGCTGAAGAAGTTATAGCTGGTTATAAAACTGTGTTTGAAAATTATGTTAAGTTACTTAACAATAATGGTAAACCTGTTTATAATGATGCTAAAGGTAAACCTATTACCATTTGGATGAAGCTTCTTCGTTTCGTTAAGAATGATGGTAAATGGCGTGCTGTTGTTGGAAGTAAATCTTCATTTGGTGATTTAGGATTTCCTACATTTATCAATGATGGAGTTATTGAACTTTATAAAGAACAATCTGCTCCTAGTTTGCATATTGACCCTTATAAAGAAAGTATTGTTTATCAGAAATCTGCCGAACAAGCTAAACAACCAAATGTTGCTATGCCCGGTGTAGGTGTAATGCCTGGTGTTCAAACTGCTGCTCCTATAAATCCTGTTAGTGGATTTAATGGCGGTGGAGATTTTAGTCCATTTGGTGGTGGTAATGATGCTGCTGGTGCTTTTGTTAATCCAACAGAAGATTTGCCATTTTAAAAAATTAAAGTTAGTTAAATAGTTGTATGTAAGAGGATTGGGTACTATTTTAGTACCTAGTCCTCTTTTTTTATATGTTCGCGATAAAGGTCAAATTAGAAATATTATGAAAAGAAATATTAGTAATACTATTTTAACTAAAGATTATATTTTCTCTAAAGTTAGTCAAGTAACTATTTTTAGTACTTATACTGGAATCAGTGTTGAAGATATACAACATTGTATAGATACAGGAGAATTTATATCTAGTCCTTTTCGTGAAGATGCTCATCCTAGTTTTGGTTTTAGATATGATAATAGGGATAAACTTAAAGGAAGAGATTTTGCTGGATATTGGTGGGGAGATTGTATAGATGCTGCTGCAACTGTACTCTCTGAAATTGTTCATAAGCAAATTGATATTTCTATTAAAAGTCAATTTCTATTTGTTCTTAAACATATTGCTTATACTTTTAGAAATATTATTTATGGACAAGATAAAGATGAAAACAACGATTATAATATTGCTAGGGCTATTAGTAATGTACGTAATCATAAACCTATTATTGAACTTGTTACTCGTCCGTGGAATAATTTAGATGCTAAGTATTGGGGACAATTTGGTGTTAATCTTAATTTTCTTAATACTCATTTTGTTTATCCTGTTGACCAATTTTATATTAATCGTTCAACTAATCCTATTCCTAAATATTTTTATGATAAAAATAAAACAGATTTATGTTATGGTTACGTTCTTGGGCAAGATAAAAGAGGAATAGTTAATGTTAAATTGTATTTTCCAAATAGGAATAAGAAAACTGAAGTTAAGTTTATAACTAATAGTAATACTATTGAAGGAGTTATTAATCTTGAATTAGATAATTATGACGTTATTATTATAACTAAATCTACTAAAGATAGATTAAGTCTTGAATGTTATCTAAAGAGTATTAATCATTCCATCCTCTACGGGGGGTCTACCCTTGAATCTAAAACTATTGGTGTTGTTAATATTCCACATGAAACTTATAAACTTCGTCAAATTGAATATGATTGGCTTCGTAGTAAACTTAATCGGAATGGTTTTCTTATTAGCCTTATGGATAATGATAGAACTGGTCTTATGGAAGCTGTGATTCTTAAGAATGATTATGATATTATACCTATTATTATTCCTAAAGAACTTGGCGTTAAAGATTTTGCCGAATTGAGAAGTAGTTATTCTACAAATGTTATTAATGAACTAACTCAACAAGTTATTAAATATATAGAAGAGAATTATGGAGAAGAAACTGAATTTACTTGGGATACGGAAGAAAGTAATACTTTGCCATACTAAAAGTTTAGCTGGTGTTACATATACGGTTATGCGTCCAATTACTGAAGAGGATGAACAAAATCTTGATAAGTGGGAATATCTTAATATAGATAATAAACGTATTGATAAAAAAGATATTTATTGTTATGGAGAAATTAATCTATCTTCTAATGATGACGTTGAATATATCAAAAAGTTTAGCCTACTTGATACTGATAATGGTGGAACTATTCATAGTAATTTTAATTATCAAGAAGGTTATGCTCTCGTTGAAGGAATAGCTAAAACTTATCCTACATTTGATATTATTGAATGGTTTAAATATAATCATTGTCTTATAGGTAAGCCAGCTCGTATTATTATTTATAAATGTAAGAAAGAAAATCTATGATAATAAAAGGATATGAAGAAAAGCTAGATGATAGAGATATTAGATATATTAATTATGTTATTGATAAATCTACAATGGCTGATGCAATTGAATCTTATATTAAAGATTTAGATTGTACTATTATTTATCCTGATGGTTCTCGTCCTAGACAAACTATTAATTATGGTTATCGTATTACTCTTTCTAGTATTGAATATATTCTTGATAAACTTTATCTTGTTCTAGAACATCATCCAGAAAAAGCTCAAAGTTATATTGATTATCGTAATAGTATTATTAAAAGAATTATTGATATACATGAAAAAAATCTTGATTTCGAGAGAAGAAACCCAGTACGATATTATAGTAAAGAACCAAGGAAACGCACTAGAAGTTCTAACAGAGTTAATCAATCAAAAGATGTCTTTACAGGTAAACCCATTGACGTTAGCACCGGTATTGCAAAGGCTATTAAGCCTAAAAAGGAAACGATTGCTCAGCGTAAAGCTAAACTTCTAGGTGGTAAAGCTGTTAGTTTTGCATTTAATGGTTTAAAAATAAGTGAACATAATGAATAAACTTTATCGTAGAAATAATAATGGTGTGCCTACTGTTTGGTGGGCTGAACTTGACAGTGGTACTAATAGTATCACTGTTTTTTATGGTCTTGTTAGAGGTAATATTCGTAAAGAAGTTTATGCTGTTACTCAAAAAGATGGTCAAAAAGAACTTGAAAGTAGATATAACGATAAGATTAAAAAAGGATATACATATCTTGATGAACTTTGTGATATGCAGGGTTTACCCCCCGTGGAGGATGGAGATAATGATACTCTATTTAATTTTCTAAATACTTATCTACCTAAAGACCTTAGTAATGGAAATACTAATCTTCTACTTCCAATGCTTGCTAAAACGTATAGTGGTAATGTTTGGAAAAAAGTCAGTTGTATGTATGGTCAGTATAAGATTAATGGTCTTCGTTGTATTGTTACTGCTTATACTCAAAATGATATGTTTAAACCTGTTAGGCTTCGTTTCCAAAGTCGTGAAGGTCTTATTTGGCATACTCTTGGCTATCTTGAAGATTATTTGCTTGCTACTATTAATACAAATATTATCGACGATATGATTAATGGATTTGCAGCACTTGATGGTGAAGTTTATCTTCCCGGTTATACTGTTAATCAAATTAATCATTTTGTTAAAGATGCTAATTGTGTTGAAAATAAACTTCTTCAGTTTTGGTGTTATGATATTATGATGGAAGGTAATCAAACTCATAGAAATATGTATCGTTGTCATATTAAAAACCCTACTTCTTTTAATAATATTAATGAACATTATAATAATAAAGAACGATTGATTATTCTTCCTAGTATATATATTAATAATGATGATATAGCTATTAAAACCAGAAATCATTTTATTAATCTAGGTTTTGAAGGTCTTATTCTTCGTAATATAGAAACTGATTATCAATATGGTAGACGTAGAGCTAATTATATGGAGAAGTTTAAAGATGCTACTGAAGGAGATTTTATAATTATTGATATTTATAAAGAAAAGAAACGTGATTTACCTATTCTTCTTTGTAAAAATGATATTAATGATGAAAAGTTTGAAACTCGTTTAAGTACTAGTCATATTGTTCAACAGGAAGTTTTATTCGATTCTCAATCTTATATTGGTAGAACTGTTCATATAGATTATGGTGAACGAAGTGGCGTTGCTAGAGTTCCATCTCATATTAAAAATGTTGTTATAAATGGAGATACTAGATTATAATGTAATTAAGAATAATAGTTTTGATAGAACTAAATCTTATTTTAGTTGTTATTATAATTCTATTGTTTTATTTACTGATTATGATGCTAAAAGTTATAATTTTGCTATTAGATATAACGATATAACTAAAAGTAATGAACTTTATGTGATTTTGTATAATGATAATAGAATTAATAATAGTGTTCCTATTATTCGAGATGCTAATACTGGATTTAAGTTATATATTCCTAATAGAGTTATTAGACTTCTCGATACAAGATTGCGTAATGCTTTTGTTGTGTCTAAAGATGATTTTAATATTAATGTTAAATTTGTAGAAGAACGTAATGGTTTTTGTATTATTTATCATATAGATATTGAATAAGGTGAAGCCTAGTACATAATATAGTGTGCTAGGCTTTTCTATTTGTTAGAGGTCTAAAACTATACAGAACACGCTCGTAGATATGATTCTTTTTGCCTGTATTCAATTTTATATATCAGAATGATTAATCTATCACGATAAGATTTGCGTATCATGTTGAGCCTTAAAATGCGTCATTCTCACTATGATATTTAATATTAAATTCAGCATCATTATTACTAGTAAATTCCTATTATATTTTTATATTTGTCTTGATAAACAAAAACAAATTATTATGAGTATTAATAAAGTTACTATTGTTGGTATTAAAGGATTTAAAGGAAGTGGTAAAGATACAGTTGCTTCTATGATTAGTTATATCCTTCATGATGGTATTATGAAAGCTAATTATGATACTTGGCTTCTTTATCATAAAAATGGGTTTGTTGAAAATGATGAAATAATTATTCATTTTGCTGATAAACTTAAAGATGATATTGCTGCATTTTGTAATATTGACCGTAAACTTCTTGATAGACAAGATATTAAAGAAGAAAATTATTATAATTTTAAAACTGGTATTGTTTCTACTAATATCAAAGATACAGATAGAGTTATTAATAATATAGGGGAAATTAATTATGATAATTTATCTTCACTTCTTTCTTTAAATAATAATATTTCTATTAAAATTAGAATTCTTCTCCAATATTATGGTACTAATGTTATTAGAAATCATTTTTGGCATAATGCTTTTGTTCATTATACTATTAATAAAGCATTTGATATTAGAAATAAACTAGGTCAATGTATTATTGCTGATGCTAGATTTGATAATGAATGTAATGTTATTAAAGTATGTGGTGGAAAAATAATAAGAGTAGATAGAAGAGTTAATAATGATAATCATGAAAGTGAACAAATAAAAATTTGTGATGATGATTATGTTATTGATAATACTGGTACTCTTGTTGGTCTTTTCTATAAAGTTCTTAAATTTGTAACTGATTATATGGTATGAAATTACATCCTATTTTTGGTATAAATGCTTTTGCTAGAGTTTGTATATGTTGTGGTAAAGTTATTGGTTATACTCCACTTGGAAATTCTGTTGAAGAAGATGCTAGTAAGAGTAAACAAATAGCTGAGGCTATTGTATGTAAAGAATGTATAGATAAGCTTGATAGTGAAACTTGCTTTATAGCTTGTGACATGGATAAAGATAATTATATAACTGCTACTTATGATACTTTATGGATTAGAAATAAAGGTCTTAAAGAGTTTTTTAAAGAGCTTGATTCTATACAACCTATTAATATTATACCTAAAGAACATTTTTATAGTATATTTGGAAATGTAATTAAAGATTTTTATAATAATCAAGAAGATGAAAATAATTGAACCTAAAGTTGAACTTTGGCAACAAGGAAATGATTCTAAAGCTCATGTTGCTAGATGCGCAAGAGTTTGTTATGGTAGAGAAACAGGTAATGATGAAGCTACTATTAAACGACTTATTAATGATGGACATTGGAGTATGTTTCGTCATGGAACTTATTATATGATTGCTAATGATAGTGATAAAACTTTAGAAACTATTATTATTAATTATGCTAATACTATTGGTTTTAGTTATCATTATGAAAAACATGTTTATTATATAACTGTCAATGGTAATTGGGTTTTAGACCATAAAACACAATTTGGTTATCTATCTAAATATATTGTTCCTATTGAAGATTTTTGTAATACTGAAATAGGATTTCATATGATGAGATATACTTTTTGTGTTGATACACAAATTAGCACTTCTCGTGAATTAAATCGTGTTAGTCCTAATAATATTGCTGAAAAATCAACTAGATATGTATATGAAGATGGAAGTATTTGTAGGCCTCATTGGTTAAATGGATATGATATTTTTAAAGATATAGCTAGTCATTATATTGTCTATAAAGATAGAGAACTTGATACAGATATTAATCATAAAGTTTTAACTTATATTCAAAGTTGTGATAATAGTTTTACAAATTATAAATATCTTGTTGAATCTGGATTACATCGTCAAGATGCTCGTGGCGTTCTTCCTCTTGATACTGCTACTAGATGTGTCTACACATATAGTTTAAAAGAATGGAGAGCTATTATTGACCTACGTTATTATGGAACTACTGGTAAACCTCATCCTAATGCTAAGCTTATAGCTGGTATGATTAGAAATAATTTAATGGAACTTGGATATGACTTCAGAGATTGATAAACTTAAACATTTTCATGTTGAAAATTATAGTGGTACTAATTTCACTGATGATTTAAATGATGGTGAAGAATTTCTTTATACTACAATTAGAATTAAAGATGACAAAGAAGTAACATTTCTATGTAAATATGTTAAAAATAAACATATTGAAGTTTGTCCTAATTGTATATTTAATAATTATCTTTGCTATGGTCTTTTATGTAATATCGTTGTTCTTAAAATAATTAAAGATGAAGAAATGAGAAATAATAAATAAATTATTAACTATTTAAATATTAAAGTTATGGGAAGAAAATTTTATGGTTTTAATAACCGTTTTAGAACTACTAAAAATACAGAAGCTATTGTATTTGAAAATGGTGGATTTGTTGGTAATCTTGGTTTAGTAAAAAAACTATGGAAGAAATATACTGAAGCTATTTATAAATATAGAACTAATACAGGTAAAATGACTGCTAGTGATTATACTCATTTATTTGGTTATTTAAATCCTTATTATCGTTCTGCTTATAATATACCTAAACGTAGAAAATAATGGCAAATATTTATAATATTACTGCTGAACTTGAGGATATATTTTTTGAGTTAGAAGAAAATGGGGGTGAATTAACTCCTGAACTTGAAGAACGTCTTGCTATTACACAAGAAAGTCTTAAATCCAAACTTGATAGTTATCGTAAAGCATATACTGTACTTAATCTTGAAGCTGAATCTTGTAAAAAAGAAGAGCAACGATTAGCTGTTCTTCGTAAAACTAAAGAAAACAATGCTGAAAGACTTAAAGGAGTTATGCTTGATGCTGTTATTGCTTATGGAGATTTATGTAAGTCTGGTAATAAAGTTATTAATTTAGTTGATAGTAAACTCTATACTAAGAACAGTAAATGTGTTGAGATTGATGAATATCTTAATCAAATATTTATTGATTTAGTTCTTGAACATTTACAATCTCTTTGGGATAATGATATGATTGATAGTAATTTCTCATTTAGTAGAGATGTTCTTCTTGAACAAATTAATGATAAATTTACTGAAAAATATCCTGAACAATCTGCTAGACTTAGAGAAGAAACTGGAGGTTATTTTACGCTTGACGATTTAGATTGTATTAAAGTTAAATTTGAGATTGAAAAACCTGTTGGTGATTTAGCTAATAAAATTAATTTTGATTTACTTAATACTTTCTTTAATCATCAACATGAAATGACTAAAAGCAGCAGTGTTAATAAAACTACTATGAAGAATATTCTTAATGATGGTAGAGATATTAGTATAGCTAAACTTGTTGAAAATACTAGTCTTATTATTAAATAATTTGGTTATACTCCCCGTAGAGAACAGAATTAAGTTCATCCTCCACGGGGAGTCAACACTTCTAATCTTGTTAATTATGGAACTAGAAGAAAAAGTAAAAGAATTAATGAAATGGTATATGGATACTTATGGTGTTAATAAAGACCAAGCTGTTAGAGATATTGAAAGTGTTATGTTACGTATAAGTCATAAATAATATGTATAAAGTAAAAGGTAAACCTTGGGCTTATTCTGGTGCTATTGATGTATCAGATTGTGCTACTGCTAAAGAAGTTATGCTTAAAGCTGGACTTAATTTTAATGTAGCTAAATGTGAACTAGTTGGTAAAATGCCTATTAAACTTACTGGAACTGATGAAGAACTAGACCGAATTATTAAAGAACAAAAAGAAGGCGCTCATGTTTTTGGTACTGACATTTATCGTAAGTGTGATAACGCTTTTGCTACCTATCGTACTGATTACAATATTCCTTTAGGTGTTGTTAAAAGTAAATATACTATTGTACAAAATAATGATGCTTTTAATTTCTTTGATGACGCTATTGGTAAAAATTCTGCTATTTGGCAAACTGCTGGATTTTGGGGAAATGGTGAAAGAATATTTGTAAGTGCTAAACTTCCTAATAATATTCTTGTTAAAGGTGACCCTGTTGAAAATTATCTAGTATTTACTAATACTCATGATGGTAGTGGTGGAGTTAAGATTTTATTTACTCCTATTAGAGTTATTTGTCAAAATACTCTTAATGCTGCTATTCGTACTAGTAGTAATTATGTTAGTTTTCGACATACAACTAGTGTTCATAATAAGATTTCTGTTGCACAAGAAATACTTGGAATTAGTAAAATTAAATCTGAAGAATTTGGTCAATATTGTAATTTACTTGCTAATATTAAAGTTACTGATGAAGATGTAATTCAATTTATTGGAGAAAATCTTCTTACTAGTGATGAAATTCAACGTCTAAAAGATACAGGACATACTATTAAAGATATTGCTTATCGTAGTGGTTTAGCTTTAACTGATAGTAAAATAAGTAGTAGAAAAATGAATGTTATTTCTGATACTTATAGTTATTATTTTGATGGTCCAGGTCAAAGAGATATTCTTGGTACAGCTTGGGGTGCAGTTAATGCTATTAGTGGATATTATTCTAATATAGATAATATTGAAGGTACTAAGCGATTTGATAGTATTTGTTATGGTGATAAATCAAGAAAAATAGAAAATGCTTTTGCTCTTGCAGAAGCTCTTTAATTTAATAATTTAATTGTATATGGAAGTAAAAGTATTTAAACTGAAAGAAATTAAACTTCTTAGTGAAGATGTTGTAGATGTAAAGAAATGTTGTATGGTTCAACCCATTCTACCTACTTATGGTAAAGAAGGTGATGCTTGTATGGATATTTATCCTATTTGCTATGAATATGATGTAGATAAAGATAGATTTATTTATCATACAGGTTTAGCATTTAATATTGGAGATGATGCTAATGGTGAACCTAATGAAATGTCTTTACGTCCTAGAAGTAATCTTACTAAATCTGACTTTTATATGCCTAATGCTCCTGGTACTCTTGATTGGGGTTATCGTGGAGAACTTCTTATTATTTTTAAGAATCGTACTTCTAGAGATTTAGTTCATGCTGTATCTACTCTTGCTGAAATAGTTGATAAGTTGAGAGAACATATGCATTTACCTGATAGTATGGTTGGTAATGCTAGACTTAAACTTAATAAGGTTAGAACTACGGTTACTAATATTCTTGATAAACTTTATACTCCGCCATATAATTGTGATGGTAAAGATAGATGTTGTCAACTTATTATTAATAGTGCTCAAAGAATTACTTGGAAAGAAGTTAAATCTATTGAAGAATTAGGAGAAAGTGAACGTGGAAACAAAGGATTTGGAGAAGGAACCGGTGGAGCAGCTAAAGCTTAAAGTTGGTGCTCGTTATATTCATAATAAAACGTCTAATGAATATATAATTATTAGTATTACTAAAATGAAACATCCAGATACAGGTGACTGGATTCCTGCTGTTATTTATAAACGTGATGGACTTAAATCTTTATGGTGTAGAAGTGTTGAAAGTTTTAAAAGTCATTTTAGTGATGCTAAAGTTGAAGGAGATGAAGTTTATCTATGAAAAAGTTAATCTTGTTTTATTTACCTGATTGTAATGTTAGTAAACTTTTTGAAGAAAGGCTTCACAAAGCTCTTGCTCTTCCTGAGTTTGGCGGTAAGTTTAATCTTATTAGGTATAATCTATATACTGATACTGGTAAACAAGAAGCGCGTAGTGCTGGTATTAGTGATGCTCCTACTGCTTATTGTAATGGTGATATTTTACGTGGTGTGCAAAGCGATTACACTATTAGAAAGTATCTTCGTAAGCTGCTAGGAAAGTCATAGATATGATTCTTTTGCCCTACATTGAATTTTAATTGTTATTGTGATTAATCTATCACGATATGAATATCATTCAATGTGGGGCTTTAAAATAGCTAATTTTATAAATTCTCATTATATTATACGAATACTATGGTTAAAATTGAATTTTATTATAAAAGTGCTGATAAAGATAAAACAGAAGCTATGAGAGAAGCTATTGATATAGCTTTATTTGGTACTAATGTTCAATGTAATTTTAAAAATCTTCCTGACCATATTATTCTTGAAGATATGATACTTGAAAAGGCTGTTGCTGGTAAGAATATTACTGAATATCCTACTTGTATTATATATCGAGATGATACAGAATATAAACGATATAGTAATTCTGTTACTTGGGAAGAACTTCGTAATGATATTAATTATCTTACTGGAGATGAACCTACAAGACAAACAAATAATATATTTGTTGAAGCGTTTATTGATGAACATGATTGTATAACTCGAGCTAAATGTGCTGATGCTATTGCTTGGATGTGGAAATATCAGAATACTAAAGTAGAATATATTCAAACTAATGTTGATAATCCTAATAAGTTTGCTGTTGTAATTAAAGATAGTTGGAGAACTTATGCTACTTATGTATATTCTGATAGTCTTACTACTGAAATGATTAAGAATACTCTTCTTAGAGTTCCTAATATTATTAAAGAAGCTGTTAAAAATAATGCTATTGTGTTATGATACGTATTGATTGTTTTACTAGAAATGGCTGTGACGCTTGTAAAATAGCAATTAAAAATATAACTGATGCTATTAATGAAGCTAATTGTGATATTACTCTTAATATTCGTAATATAAATCTGGATGATATTCTAAGAAAAGAAATTACTAAATTTCCTACTACTGTTATTACTAAAGTCGATAATGATTATAAAAGAAAAGAATTAGCTCGACTTGAAGGAAGTTTTTTTAGTGATTATATTAAAGATATTATTAATAAATTTGAAAAAGAATAAGCTATGACAGTTAAAGAACTTATAGATAAACTTCAACAATTTGATAAAGATAAAATTGTTTTAGTTGAAGATACTGAATATAATAAACTTGTTTTAGTTGAAGACCCTGAATATAAAGAATTTCAGGCTATTGATGTTGAACGGGTAGATGATAGATTTATAATAATTACTACTACGATTAAATAAATAATTAAATTTTAAAATTATGAGTAAATTTATTGGAGTTAAAATGATTGAAGCTGTTCCTATGACAGCTCGTGAAGCAAATGACAAAGGTTATAGAATTGGTAATCATTCTTTTGAAGAAGATGGTTATGAAGTAATTTATCCAGATGGATATAAATCTTGGAGTCCTGCTAAAGAGTTTGAGAAAGCTTATTATAAACTTGAAGACCCTACTGGAGATGTTCTTAAAGAAAATGATATTAAAAGATTTATTAAAGGTATTGAAAATGTAAAAGTTGGTACTAAAACAACTAATACTACTCTTACTTGTCTTACTGGATTTGAAGTTCATGGTCAAGCAGCTTGTGTAAAACCTGAAAACTTTGATTTAAATGTTGGTTCTAATTATGCTCGAATTAAAGCTGAAGATAAAATTTGGGAAGGTCTTGGATTTGTTCTTCAATGGGCTAAATATGGACTAAAGAAGTAAATAGTATTAATGCTAATGGTTTATATGTTATACGTAAAGCTGGCTCTAATAGAGCTGGCTTTATTAAATTTAATGATTAGCTTGGAACCGCTACGAGTGCTACGCACTCTTCGCTATACTCCCCGTAGAGGATGGAATGGTAGTTATGCTAGTAATATTAGTATAGTTATTAATGATAATAATTATATTGATTGAATGAATACTAGTCTATTCCATCCTCTACGGGGAGTTGAGCGTAGCGAAGCGGAGCGTTCTACTAATCCTTAAACTTATAGTCGTTGGCATGACTGAAACCTCGGTAGATAAGCTAGTCTTACTACTGAGGTTTATTTTTATCTTATTATTAAACTTAAATATATTATAATTATGGTTGCATTTATTGTTCTTCTTGGTATTATATTTGGTGGTGTTAAACTATTAGCAGTTGCTAATAATATTAGTGATAATGAAGCTATGGATAAGTATAGTGGAAAACTATTTGTTGTTGGTATTATAGTTTTTATTATTCTTATGTGTGTTATTGGTAATAATGATGATGGTTTTAATTAAGATAAAAGTAAAAGGGCTTGTCTAGGTAGTGATACCATAGGCAAGCCCTTATTTTTTACTAGATTCAAGTCCAGCTTATTCAAATATATCTTTACCTATATCTTTATAAGGTATAATACTAAGTATATTTTCATCAACTTTATAATAACTATTATTATTAGGTAAATCAAGAACTCGATTAATACTACGAATAACAGGTATATTACGAACAGCCATAACTTCAAACTTATTCATACCTTTATATCTACCAGTCGTATATTCCTCAGTAAAATCTTCTTCAATAAGGAATCTAGCAGCCATAGCAGTAGTACCAAGTAAGTCATTAATAGTTTGTCCAATAGCAACAGGACTAGACCATAGTTTTTTACCTTCAGCATAAGCACCAAATGGAGTAAATGAAGCAGCTTCAGAAGCAAGACGGTCAGCGTGATAAAGCATAAGATTATATATAATACTTTCATCATCATCTCCTCCCATACCAGTTATAGCAATCGCTCCAATAATAGCAGCTCCTACATAAAGTAAATCACCTAAATTACGTCTAATATTTGCTTTTTCATGTTCAGGAAGAAGTTCATAATTAAGTTTGAAATTAACAGCAAATGAAAGTAAATTCTTACCATAAGTTTGGAATGCTTTAAGAACATCACTTACATTATTAATTTCTCCTATGTTAGTTTCTTTAAATGGAATAGTCAAATAATCATAAAAACTAGTATAACTACCTTTTTCAATAGTACCTAGAGTTTCATTATAATAACCATTCCAACGATAACGTTTCTTAAAACCGGGATAAAGATGTTTATGATATTGCATAACCATACCACCCCACCAATGTTGTTCAATATTAGCAGAACCAAGTTTATCATAAACACCATGAACTTTCTTATTTACTTCACGAACTTTATCAATAAATTTAGCATATTCTTTAAGAGTAAGTTTGCTATCAGGTTTTATTTGAGCAATTCCATCTTTAAGTTCAAATTGATTATAAATATCTGGAAGTTTAGCAAACTTTTTATCAATATTTTTAATAAGTTCTTTACGTTTAGCTATATATTCTTTTTGTTGTTCTTCATTAAGATAAGTCTTAACAAAATCGAATATAGGATTAGTTTTAAATAGATTATATTTAGTTCGTTTTTTATTATCAGCTTTAGCATCATCCATGAACTTATTGAATTGTTCAAGAAGAGTTTGGCTCTCTCCTTCACGTGGAGTATTTATTACAGACATAAGAGCATCTTGTTCAGCTTTACGATGATACATTTCTTTACTCATTATATCATAACCGCCTCTACCATTATCAATAAGTCTATGAGATTTAAGCATAGCAAATAACATAGTATTTTGCATATAATGTTCACCAACAGATTGAGGACTAAATAGTAATCCACGAACTCTACGAATATTTTCTCTAAGACCTTCAGCAGTACTAACTTCAGTTACTCTATCAAAATCAACTACATGACTAAGTTTAATAATAGCATCTTGAAGTGTACTACTATTTTCACTATACATATTAGCCATATAACTAACAGTTCCTTTAATCCATTCAGATTTACCAGCTTCCCAATCTTTAAGATTAATATATTCACCAGCAGCTCGTTCCATAAATATATTACTAGAACCAGTAAGAACGTTAGCAATACCACCAGTAATATTCATCATCATATATTTACTGCCAGCAATGTTTTGAGCAAGAGAACCAAGTTTAACTAGATTAGGAGTTTTATTATCTTTATATTGTTCAAATACAAGACGACGAATAAAACTTCTAAGATGTGCACTAGTTCTAGTTTGTTTTTCTTGCTTATATTCAATTTCACCACCAGCACTAGCTTCTCTATTTTCAGTTATATTACCTTTATAATTTATATCGTAAGCAGTATTACTAATAATAATTTGGTCAGCAGTATAAAGAAGATTTTTAACTGTTTTAATAGCATTATATCTATTACTTTCAATTAAGAAACTATTAAATACTTCTTCCCAATTACGATTAAGAATATCATTATGAATTTTATTATTCTTTTCAATAATTTCATCTCTAGCTTTAATAGCAACAGCTTTACGTTTACTAAATTCTTCATCACTTTCATTAGGTTCTTTAAATTTAGGTATAGTAGGCAACTGTTGAGTATCTTTATTAACTAATTGAATTAATCTAGGATTAGGAATATCATAATCTTTATCAAAAGTTAAATCTTCATTATTTCTCCAACTAGTATTATTAGGAACATTAGCCGTCCAACCAAGAAAACTAAGAGCTTGTTCAAAGTAATCTTTAACAGTCATATCTTTAGATTTAGGTAAAGCTGGAAGATAACCCATATCAACATATCTCTTATTACTATTAGTAAAACAATACTTTTTCATAAGTTCATTTACTTTATTCATAAGTTCAAGTTGATACTCATTAAGACTAGTATAATTAGGATTATCATATCCTGTTCCTACTTTGTACTTATTAACAAAACTACTATATTCTGGATTAACAAGTTCTTCTTTAGGAGTAATATACATTTGATTAATACGTGGTTCATAATTACCAACAACAGCTGAACCATCATCTTTAATCATTTGCATAGTAGTCCAAATACGAATAGGTTTAATAGTACGAGTATATGGGTCAAAATAATGATTATCTCTATACCATTGTTTATATTCAACACTATCAATACCATATTTGTCAAGAACTTCTCTTTCTTTTATATAGTAATATTGAGTAGTAGTTTCTCTAGTTCTCTTTTGAAGAATATTAATTGCAGCAGTTCTATCAATATCAGTCCATTTATCTAAATCTTTAGGTTTAATAATACCATAAATAGTTCGATTAGGTCTTTCTGCAATAGTTCCATTTTCTTCAACTTGTTCACTAAATACTTCTAGCCATTTATCATAATACTTTTTACCTTTAGCAAAAGCTCTATTTTTATCAAGTTCGTATTGTTTCCAATTATAAGTAACATCACATTCACCTTCAATAAATTCAGCAACACGTTTTGCTTTAGCTTTATCAGTACTCTTTTCACCTCTAGTAATTTCATTAAATACTTCAAAACCAGTCTTGAGTTGTTCTAAATCTTCTTGACTAATATCAGCAGTATTAAGAGTTCTAGTAGCATTATCAAAATATTTTTCAAGTATTTTATTAATAGCTTCTCCTACATTAATTTCTTCTTCGCTCTTAGATTTATTACCTGTAAGATAATTATAAAAATCAGCACGATAAATTCTAAGTTCATCTTCAGCAGAACGAATAATACCAGCATAAGGCATACCGTTACCTTTAGTATATTTATATTTTCTAACTGTTTCAGCTTTAATAAGAGCTGCACGTTCTTCAGGTATCTTACGCCCATCAACTACATTAAATTCATCTTTAGCTTGAAATTCTTTAATAGCAAAATTAAGAACACTATTACCTTTATTAGCATCTTTAAGTTCTTCAAACGCCCAATTTAAATCTTCTATATCTTTAATATCAAGAATATATCTAGTATTCTTACGAATCCATTCTTTAGCTTCACGATATTCAGGAACTTTCATAAGTTCTTCCATACTAATAAGAAGATTACCATTAGCATCACGTTGACTTTCATATTTACTAATAATAGAAAGTTGTTCTTTAAGTTTAGAATCAAATCCTTCTTTAGCTTGCTTATCATAAAACATTTCTTTTACTTTACGAATATTAGTTTGATAAGCACGAAGTCTTTCAGCTACATTCAAGTCATGACCAATCTTTTTATTACCATCTTCATCATAAAGACTAGTAAGGCTATCCATTTGAGCATAGATACGCCCAAGTTCTTCATCTTGATTTTGTGTAGTAACATTATCAGTAGCTTGACTTAGAATATCTCGTATTCTACTATTAAGTCTTTTATATTCAGCAAATTCTTTAGGAATACCATCATCTCCTTTTTTAAGACCAAGAAGACTTCTTTCAAGATTTATAATATAAGTAGAATATTCAATAGTAACATCATTACCATCTTCATCTTGAACTGTAATTGGTTTAAGATGATGAATAGTAGTCATATCAATAAATTTAGCTTTATTAGATAAAGCAATAAGATGTTCAACACTATTAATACCAAATTTTTGTTCAGCTTCAATGGCAGCATCTCTATATTTCTTCATCTTTTCTTCCCAAATAGGATTATTAGGTTGAATTAATCTACCATCATCATCAATTATACTATCAAGACTAACAGATTTACCATCTTTAGCAGCTCTGGATTTAAGTTCTTTAAGATAGTTTTTAAAGTCATTAGATTCTTTAATACCATTAAGACGGCCTTCTTCAACAGTACCCATTACATCTTTAAGTATATTCTGCAATACAAAGTTACGATTAGCACGAATATCTTGTATCCAATAGTCCATAAATCCAGTATCTCCATAAGCATCAAATTCTTTCATAAGACCACTTATATAATTAGGATTAGTAGTGCGTAATTGAATCCATCTTTCAAACCAATCTTTTCTAGCAGAATGTACAGTAGTATTAGAATCAACTTGATTAACTAATTTTTGAATCTTTCTAATATTCTCTTTAGTTTTATCATCAAGATTTGTACTATCAATATCAATTTCGCTAATAAGTTTATATTTATTCTTAAATGTATTAGCACTAAGAATAACATCTAAGAAACGATTTTGAAGTTGTTCATCTTTAAGAACTTTACTAATAACATCTTTATCGTTAATAGGTTTATCAATACCATCAATTTTAATAAAACGATTAATATCATTAAGAATATTATTAGCTTCAACATCTATATAATTAGCTATAACTGATAACGAAAATTCAGAATTATCAGAAAGACTACTACTATCAAGATAATTAATTTCAGCATTATTAAGAGCATTAAGAACATTTTGAGCAGCAGGTTGTCCATGACGAACAGCACGTGAAATAACTAAACTAGCATTTTTAGCAAATCTACCAATAGGAGTTTGGTCATCAACACTACTATATCTATCAGTATTACTAGTAACTCTATCTATTTCATTTTCATTAATTTCAATAAATAATCCAAGTTTATTATCTTCAATATTAGGATATTTAGTTTTATACTGTTTTAAATCATCGCTTAAATTAATAGCAGTAGTTCCATTAATATTAAGATAAAATTTACCATTAATAGTATATATAGTATTATTCTCAAAAGGAGTATTCATAAAAGGTTGGAAATACTCATCAGAAATATATTTACTATATAGTTCAGGAACTTCTTTATAACCTTTATTTACAGCTTCATTAATATTGTCTTTAATACCATCAATAAATTTATCTCGTTTTTCTTGTTGAGTAAGACCTTTATAAAGAAGAACGGCTAACGGTTTATGAATATTATTATTAGCTATAATACTTGGTTCAATACTATTATAAGTTTCAAACGATTCAAGTCTATCAATAGGATAATAAGCTAAAGTTCCATCATAAGTTCCTTTAATATATAAATTTCTATTAATTCTAATAACATTAACAGCATCTCCATTTCTTATTATTCCTACATTATCAAGATTTTCTTGACTATTAAAAATAATAATACCACTTCTTTTTAGACTATAATTAATTTTATTATTAGTAAGTCTTTTAAATGTATAACTAGGACAATTAAAACTATTATAATTCTTACGAATAAAACCAATTATATCTTCAACATTATCTTTATCAACAAAACCATAACTATTAATACCTTTCATAGCTATATCTCCAATAGCTATTCCGCCCTCACTCAATCCTCTAAGGGGAGTATTACTTATAAGTCTACTAATATTTCTAGTTCTAAATTTATGACCTTCAACAATAAAAGCATATTTAACTAAATCAAGAGCTGTAAGTTTAATAAGAGGATTGGGATGATTCCAAGCTCTATCAAACAATCTATGGGCTTCATCATTAGTAATATCACCTTGTATGTAATTAATATATTGAATATTTACATTACGACGATTATTTCTTTCATCATTAGCAACTATTTCAATATGTTCAAATACACTATCATCTTGACTAAAGTTACGTTTAATCCAATCAACTTTCTGAGCAGGAGTAAGTCTAGCAAATACATCAATTTCAGTTTGTGTAGGCTCAAATATATTTTTAACTATAACATCATCTGTTTTAATATTAACTAATGTACCACTAACTCTACCAACTTCTAAAGCTCTAGATTGTCCAGTGCCATATTCTTTAATATATTTAGGATGAACAAAATCACCATTAACAATAGTAACAGGTAAATTAAGATAAGAACTACCATTATTACCTACTTCTAGTTTATTAATAAGATAATCTTTATAGTCATTATATAACTTTTCAGTCATTATTCCACCTTTAGTCCATTCTGCTATTCTATATACATAATCAATAAATACAGGATTAGCAGTTTCAAATACTTGTTGAGTAGCTTTAACACTAAGAGCAGTACTCATTTGTAAAAATGCAGCTAAACTAGGATAACTACTTTTAGATATATCTGATTTAATAAACGCATCTATACCACCACTAATATCAGGAAATACACTCTCTAATAGCAAGGTTTGACCCCCCGTAGAAGATGGAGCATAAATATTACTATTTTCAATAACAGTTCTAGCATCTCTAAATACTTTATCACTAGCATAAAAACTTTGTTTAGCACCATATTTATCAGCACTAAGAATATTAAGATTATTACTTATATCTTGTCCGATTGAGTTTAACCGATTGAATTGTGCTAGAACATAAAGGTCAAATAAAGCCTGCTGAACGCCATTCATTTCCCCTCTAAGACGAGATTTATATGCGTCTGATGAAAATATAAGGTCAGGTGATGAAAATGCGTCAGAAACGCTTAAATTGAATAATTTCTTGAAAGTTTCACCATAACTTTTATCAATAGTTTCAATTAGCTTTTTACGTCCAGCAAAATTAACTTTTTCACCAAAACCAAGATTATGAGCAACTTCTCTAATAGCTTCAGTAAGAGGATTTTTAGTACCTTCCGCAAGAACACTATTAGTTTCTTTCCATTTACGAACTAGTATATCAATAGCAGGTTGCCACATAAATCCAATAGCAGTATCATAATTACTTCCAAAGTCAACAATAGTTTTGAAAGCATTAAACGTATAAGTATTTTCATTATGTATAGCCCCCTCTTTCATAGCATCGAGAATATGAGCAGTAGTCTGAGAACTATAAGGATTAATCAAATAGCCATCAACATTCTTATTATCTCCAGACCAACCAAAATTTTTATGAGTAATACGAATATGTTTATTACCAATAGTTTCAACATTTTCTTTACCATATCTATTAACAGCTTCTTGCTCACTAATCACATCAGTAGTGTACATAACTTTAATACCTTCGCTATGATTAGCTTTAGTAACATTTCCAATACTCATAAAACTATCTCGATTAACACTGATACCTTTAAGTTTAATACCAGAAGTAGCAGCATCAAACCAATCAAGTTGAGTAAAGAAATCACTAGGAGCAACAGTTGTTTTATTAGCACCAACTATTTCTGCATAAGTTTCATTAGCTTCTTTGACATTTTCAAAATTAGAAGTAGTAGTATTTTCTTCAAATGCAGCAGGATTATTAAGTATATCAATAAATGATTGAATAATAGCATTAGTTCTAGCAGCTTGACTACTTGTATCCTCCACGGGGAGTTTCAAGTATGATTCGTAAGACTTAAACCCACCATCATTAGCAATTTTTTCAACAACTTTAAGATTGCCATTATAACCTTCAAGAGTAGCATTAATAGCATCTTCGCTATTTTTTAAAGAAGCTCTAATATTACCTTGTTTATTATAAGTCTTACCAAGAATTTTACGACTAGCTTTATCTACATTATCTTTAACATAATTAATATATCCTACTTCATCTCTAGTATATCTAGCGTGAGTAATTTCAGTTGGAATACCTTTAACAAGATTAAATGTTTTAGACATACCATAAACACTATCAACGTCAAAGTCAGAACCAGTTTGAGTAACCCATTCATCAGGAACAACAACAGTACTACCATAAGTATCTGGAAGAAACTCTTTAACATACATAATACATATAGATTGTTTACCTTCAGTAGGAATACGATAACCAATCATAGTACGTAAGCTATCAGGAACTTGTTCAATATTTAACCCTTTAAGTTTACTACTCCATCTAGTAAGTTTAATTTCAGTATAATAAACAGGAGTGCCATCAACTTCTCCAATCTTTTTATATTGAAGTTTACTATCCGTTTGAGTTTGTTTATCAACTTTAAACCCAAAGTCAGATAGCTGAGCAGCATGCCATCCACTAATAAGTTGTCTAGTAATATTAGTATTAAAATAACTATTAGCAATACTTTCAAGTTTACTATTAATATTAGACAAAAATAAAGGAAGATTATTAAATCCAGCACTATCTAAATCGAAAAACTCAAGAAGAGCTTTTTCAACTCCTTGTTGTTGAGCATTTTCTTTAAATCTATCAAAGAATACAAAACGATTAAGATTTTTAATAGTACCATTAGAGTTTAAATCAATATGACCATTATCATCTAATCCAATACCAAGTTCAGCACAAGTTTTTTCAAAACTATTTCTAATATTAGCTACATAATTATTAAATACTTTATCTTTAAGTTCATTAAGTTCAGTTCGATTAGGAAGATTATCAAGCATTTTCTTCATAATCTGAATAGCAGCTTTATTACTAGCATCAACCATATGTTGAGGAACTTCTTGCTGACGATAAAGATAATTATAACTAAATAGTTCAGAATTATCAAATACATTATTATCAAATTCTTTAAGAGCTTCATCAGTTAAAACACCATCATTATTCCAAAGTGTCATTCTGTTATGTTGTGCAACTTTAACAGTTTCAACAGTATTAATTTGATGAATACCTCTATTAGTCATTATATTATAGACTTTTTCAAGTTCTGTTCCTTTAATAAGTTTAGGAATAAGAACAAACTCAGCATTTTTTACTTGTCTAGGAACTTCAATACCAACAGTAGTATCATAATATAAATCATAATAGAAATTCTTTTGAATTTGAACTTTATTAGCAAATTTAGTCCAATCAATTTTATCTATTGGAGTATCATCTGTAAGACTTTGAATAAGTCCAACATATTTATCTAATTCACCAGCAGCAGTAATACGACGAATCCATTCCTCAAGAGTAATATATGATTGAGCATCATTAGCATTAACTCCTCCTTTAAACGGTTCTAGTATTCTTTCTCTGTCTTTTTTATCAAGTCCAGCTTTTTTAAGTTGGTCATCGAGTCTATCAATAACAACTTTATCAGAAGCTTTAAAAGTATTATAAATGGTAACACCCCTAAATTTATCTTGAAGAACTACTTTTTTACGTTTAGTAACTCCATTAACAGTATAAGGAACAGTAACAGCATTACCTTTAATAGTTATATCATATAAATCAGTAGCTATATCTAAATCATTTTTAGTAAAATCAGTATTACCAAAAGGATTACCACTAGCTTGTACTTCTTTAATACGTTTTAGAATAGCTTGACCATTCTTATAAAAACTTTGGTCACCACCATACATATCGTACATACTATCTCTAACAAGATAATCATTAACTAGAAATTCAGCTAAAGATTCATTACTAATCCTATCATCAATAAATGTACCATATTTATTTTTAAGTTCTTTATAACCATTAGTTATATATTCATTTAACCAATTAGCAACAGCATCTTCAAGAGCAACACGTTGTTCTCCATTAAGAACTACTTGATTATTAACATAGCTAAGTCCACGTGTAGACCCCCCGTAGAGGATGTCAATAGTCTTACCATATCCAATTAGTTCATTAAACGCTCCATTACTATTAGGAGTAATTTTACTAACTAAACGTTTAAAACTAAATACTCTACCAGCTAAAACTTTGTGTCCATCTTTAGTAATAAATACATTACCTTTTCCATCTTTATGATATTGATTATAAAAATGTTCAGGTTTATTATTATAAATATCACTAAATTCAAAATCTCCATTAGTTAAAATAGGATTACCATTAGCATTAGTCTTAAACATTACATTAACAGCTTGAGCCATATTAGTAAGTTCTTGAATAGCTATATTATAATACTGTTTAAATAATGGATGCTCTCTATTTATAATTTTAGTTCCATCTTCTAATTGACTACGTAATCTAGCAAGACTATATCTAGGAGCAGTAATAGTAAAGTTTTTAGGAGCATCACTAGGTATGGGAAGTAAATAATTAGCAGTAGGAGTTTCAGAATTATTAATATCAGTCATAAATAATCCCATAGCAGTAATTAAATAATCACCGTCACTCATACTACGATATAAGTCATTATTATTATTATCTAATTCACTAATACCATTAAGAAGAGAAGTTTTAAACATACTACGAGCATATTCAGTAAGTTTAGGAGTTCCATTTCCAACTCTTCTAAACAATCCATAATTAATTATATTACCATTACTATCCCTATGTTCAAGAAGTAAATTACTATAATCATATTGATGACTAGCAAACTTTTGTTTAGCATAAGCTTCAGCCATAGCGTTTTGCTCTTCAACAGTAGATTTATCATCATTGATTATTTTAGCAATATTAGTAATAAAACTTCTATTAATAACATCAGAACTTAAATTACCTTCGGGATTACGAGAATTAAGTTCAACAGGAATATAAATAATATCTTTAAAGACATCAGCCATTTGATATATAATAGAAGTATCACCTCTATTAATAAAACTATCAGGCATTTTAGTTCCTTTATCTTTTTTAAGTGCTTCTACATATTTATTATAGTTTTCAACTGTATGATTAATAACATTAGCAAAGTTAATAAGATTATTAGCCATAGCAACACGACCAATCTTAGCAATAGCTAAATTAAAACTAGCTTGATTAATATCTGGAAATATTTCTTTAAAAGCATCATATAAATAAAGATTAGCATGAGGAGTATTTTTATATCTATCATATATACGAAACTTTTCACGAGCAGTAGGAACACGATTAGTAATAATATTATTCTTAACATTATTATAAAAAGTATTCTGTAAAATAGTACGAGAATCAGTATTAGGATTAGTTACACGAGCACGAACATAACTATTACCATTAGAATCAGTTTGAATATAAGTTTCAATTTTAGATATAATAGGTTTATTAAACACCATCATATACTTATTAGCAAATACTTTATTTTTGCTAAGTAAATTATGTAATTGAATTAAACATTCACAATTTGGAATAGTTTCAGATATACGTTTAAGACTAGCTATAAAATTATCTACATTACTAGTATCAGCACTAGCATATAATATTTTAGATAAATAATTAGCATCAGAAAAAGTAACAACTCCTAATTCATTATTAGTATCAAAAGGATAACTTCCATTATCAAGTTGAGAAGCAGCGGTAAGTTTAGGTAAACTTGCAAGATGATATTTAATAATTTCTTCTACGTGTTTATTAAAATCTTTAACTTCACCAATACTTAAATTCCAAAGTTGAGTCATTAAATCAATACCATCATCTATACTATTTTCATCACCTTCAGTAGAAGTTTCATCAAGATAACCGCCTAATTCTTCATAATCAGTAGTTTGATATAATTCATCTCGTTTAATAAGTTTAGCTACATTTTTATTATTAAAAAGAGCTTCATTAAATTCAGTATTAGTTAAAGAACGAAGTAATGCACCATAATTAAAATCTTGAGCATCACCATATTTACGAAGAAATGCTCCAAGACCATTAATTTTAATAGCAGGACTTGGATTATTAATAAAACTATTAAGTTCATTATTTTTAGCTTCATCATTTCCGACTAATTTCTTAGCGCGTTTAAGTCCAGCATTAATAACAGTTTCATTAGTACGTTTTTTAATTTCATTAAAATTTAATGGAGCGCCATTATATAAAAAATTAAAACTAAGTTTATTCATAATATCAGCCATATAAGTAATAGCTGTATCTCTAGCTTTAATTGTACTAAACAAACCACGTTCTTCTTTTTCAGCAATAGAAGCTACATCGTCCATATTACGAAGTTTAATAGCTCTAGCTTCAAGAAGAGCATTATAAGCTTGTCTTCCAGAAGTTTTAACATTAATACCTCTATCAGCTATAATCTTCTTAAAGATTGGGTCTTCAACCATAGCTATAAGACTATAATAATCTGCATTATTAGAACCATGTTCTTTAATAATAATATTATTAAGATTATTATATCCTACAAGTTTAATATTTCCACAGCTCATAAGTTTATATTTAAGTTTAAATTCATTAATAGTAATACCTCTATGACTAATGTAAAGTAAAATTTTATTACATCGTCATAGAGGTGGTTTTCTTTCGTTTTAAGCGACTTTTATATTTGCTCGATTAATTCTACATACAGCTAAAACTGATGCGCCCTGTGTCAAGCAAAGTGGCAAATTCGGGTTGTTGGTCTATTGGCAAACGGCTAGTCAATTCAGCCATATTCAGCACTATATCATCATCAACACTACTAAACATATCAAGTCCATCATTAAGATTATCATTATTATAATTATAATCTTGACTATTATCTTCATTAGGATTTTCAGTTTGTTCTGTACTAGCAGTTTCTTCTTCAAACTGAAAAGTTCCTTGAATAACATTTTGTTCAGTTTGTTTAGGTATTTTTTTAATAGCTTTATAAGCATCTCTAGCACCAGCTAATAAACTATCTTCATTAATCTTAATACCTAACATATCAGCAATAACTTCAAGAAGTTTACTAAATAAAGTCTTACGTTTATTAACTTTTCTATTATCATATTTAATTTCATTAAGTGCAGTCATAAGAGCATTACTAGTAATACTTTCAACTAGAAATTCTTCAAGAGCTTCACTTATATTAAAGTTCTCAAATAGATAAGGTTTAAGTCTTTCTTTAGTAGAATCATCTTGAGTATCAAGCCAAGCTTTAAATTTATCATATATAGGTTTAACTAAAGCAAGAGCTTGTTCAGTATTATATTTAGTATAAAGTTGTCTATGTAAACTTTCATGAAGTATAATATTAACAACTCGATAAACTCTTTGACCAGCAATAGCAGAACTATTAAGTTCAATAGTATCTGTATCACGATGATAAACAGCATTAACTTGATTACCATTATTATCAGTAATACTATCTACAACTTGAATATTCTTAGGTAAAATACCAATCTTTTGAAGAGAATTAATATAATCAATAGCAGTTTGGTCATTAGCAAAATACTTTTTAAGTCCACGAGTTAAATTCTTAGCAGTTATAGCAGATTCAAAAGCATTAAAATTAATAGCATTAAGAGTATCATCTAACATGAACTCTGATAGCTGTTCAGGTATTGCCCCATCCTCCACGGGGGGTCTACCCTCAAGTTCATAAGTAATATCGAGTTTAGAATGAATATCTATTTGCCAATTACCAGCAGTTTCATTAGTATTAGTATTAGCTAATTTAGTTCTAACTAAACCATTACTAATAATAAAATCTTGATAACTATTATAACTATAAGTTTTACCATCAATATTTATAATAGTTTTACCATTTTCACGATAAATATATTTATTAGTTTTATCATTAGTTTTTATACTATCATTAATAAAATCTTTACTAATAGCAAATTGGGCATAGTTAAACATTTCATCAATAACAGGACGAAGAGCATTATCTAATTCATCAATAGTACTAGCATTAATACCATAACTTTTACCTATTTTAAAAGCACTATTAACAACATAAGGAGAATTAATAATAATATTACGTTTATAATTACCAGCATCAGAATTAATAGTAAAAGCATAATCTTTACCATTAAAATGTGCACCTTTAACATAAAAACCTATATTAGTAGGATTAATACTAATTTGAAGTCCAGTATTTCTATCTCCGTTAATAAGTTTATTATTTCCAAATATATCTCCAAGACTTTGTTTAAGTTCACCAAAACTTATTTTTCCACTAATATAATCTCTACAAAGATTATTAACTTCATTCTTAATAGAATTAATAATACGTCGAGCATCACCTTTAAGTAGATTACTATTTAATGGAACTTGTTTACAAAAAGCATATAGAGAAGTACCATCACTACTTGGAATACTAATAACAGGCATACCATTAGTAGTAAGATTTTCAATAATAGTTGGTTTACTTTCTCCATTAAGATATACTTGACCTTGTACAACTACACCAAGTTTATTAACATCTTCATTATAATTAACTACTGTTTCTTGTACATCATTCCATTCGCCATTAGCATCATCAATAGTATTAAGAACTCCATATTTAACATTAACAGCTCTAATCTTACCTTTAAAATCACCTTTTACTATTGTAATAGCTTGGTCATAACTATTAAGAAGATTATTAAACCAACGATTAATACTAGCTTCATGACTATTTTCATAAGGTTGATTAAATATATATTTAGTAAGATTAACAAGATGCCCAGCTAAATCAAAACTTGCAACAGGAGTAGTAAAGTTTTTAACAATATCAGGATATTTAACTTCAAATTCTTTAAATAAAGTATCAAGTTCTTTATTTGTAATTTCTTCTTTAACGGCAAGTTCATATAAATGACCAATAAATTCTTCATCAAATCTGTCACCGTCAAGAATACTAATTAAAGCATCTTTAAATGGAGAAATAACTTGACCATTTTCAGCATGAATATTATATTTCCAACCTTGATTAACCATATCATAATTACCAAACTTATCAATATTTGGAACTCCTATATAACCAATAATTGTACCATTAGCAAATATATTAATACGTCTAAGCTTACTATCATATTCAGTTTCTAAATAATCACCTTGCTTAATACTAGTAAATGCTTTAACATTTTCATTCTCTACTATATACTTAAGATTAACATTATTAGTATGTTCAACTTGAAGTCTTTCAAGACGTTCTTTAGCAATACCGTCAACGTATTGAACAAATTGTCTAGCATTAAGTTTTTTAATAGTTGATTCATCAGTAGCACGATATTTACCTTGATTATTAGTGCTGGCGTAAAGATAGTTTTTTATTTGATTAAACAAGTAATTTTTAATAATTTTATTACCTGTAATACTATCTATATATTCAACTAATTGACCAATACTAAGATAAACTTTACCATTAACAATTTTACCTCTAGTATTACCTTCACTATCAACACTATTAGCAAAATCATTCATAACAGCTTCTATATTGCGTTCATTACCTGTAACAGTAGCATAAGTAGCATTAAGTAATAAACGTCTAGTGCTATCATCTTGAACAGAACTATATAAACTACCTCCTGTAAGACCGTCAATAATATTATTAACTATATCAGCAGCTTCTGTTTGTTCAAATCCAGCTTGACTAAGTTTATCAATAAAAGATTGTCTTGCATTAAGTAAATCACTACTAGTTGATTCATGTCCAAGAGAATCTTCTAAATCAGCAATACTTTCATAAACTAAATCAGTACCTATTTGACCACGTTCAAATTCATCATTTGGAAGAGTATTATTAACTTCAGATTTAGGAGTACTAATAGGTTCTTGAGAAATTGGTTGTTCAGTTTGAGATTGAGGTTGTTCAGTATTAGTAGGCTCACTAGGAACCGCTTCGCTTCGCTCCGCTATACTCCCCGTGGAGGATGGAGATGAGTTAGTATCATCTACATCAGTTTCATTAACTTCATTAACATCAGGATTAACAGGAGCAACTTCTTCCTCTTTAGGAGTATTATTAACATCGTTTTCAATCTCAGCAATCTCAGCTAATTGTTCTATTGTATTTTTAAGATGTTCATTACCTTTAGAACTTAAATCAAGTGCAGCATAAGCATCTCTAATAACTTTATCTATATTAGGTTTATTACCATTATTAGCATCTTTAATAACAGAATTGACATATTCTTTACCATATTGTTTATAAGCATTACGTAAATCGTTCATAGCTTTATTAACAATCTTTTTACGACTATTATCAAAGAAGTTATTAAGATAAGTTATGCGAGATTTAATATTATCATCAGATAAATTAAGTTGATTTTTATTAACCTCAACATTAATCTCAGCATTAACAACTTCTGCTAAATCTTTAAATACTTCATTATATTGTTTTTGAAGTTGAATAGCTGATTGAATATCATTTTTATTTTCAATATCAATAGGGATATAAAGTTTATTAATAGCATCTAATCGTTCATTTAATTGAGCAATACGTTCTTGCTTAACAGAATTATTAATTGCAGCATTATCTTGAATAGTTTTAATATCTCTTTGAATACTATTAATAATATGTTGATAAATACCATTCTTTGCAGAAGTAATATCAACATTTTCAATATGATTATTTGTAATATCTTGATTTAAAACATCATTAGCCCAATTAAGAAGATTATTATAATTTTCTTGACGATTACGAGCATGAACCATTTGGGTAGCTATAATACGACCAACTTCAAATCCGCCACCAAGTCTATTAACTTTATTTAAAGTAGTATTATATTCATTTTTAAGATTATTAATTTCAGTTTTAAATCTATTAATAAGTTCATTACTATCTTGTTGTTGTAATCCAAGTTTATTAGTAATACTATCATTAAATTCTTTACTATTAATAGAACTTTCAAGAAGTCCTAAATTACCAGCGTTCATAGAATTAATAATAATATTATCCATATATTCTTTTTCAGCTATATTACGAAGTTCTTCTTCAGTACCAGTAATAATATCTGGATTAACCTGTTGACCATTTTCATCAGCAATAGTTATAAATGGATTTTTACCATTAGCAATACTATTAAGTCTTTCTTGATATGCTTGAAAAGTAGCAGTACGACCAAGAATTTCGTTTTCTCTTTGTTTTTCAGCAGAAGTCCAATCTTTATCAAGACGTTTATTAATAAACTCTCCAGCTTTATTCATAACACTACTAAAAGTAACACCACCAAGAGCACCCCAAAATGCTTGCTCCCATAACATTGGGTCTTGAAGATAATCTTTAATAGTTTGTTGAGGAATATCTTTATCAAATACTTTTTTACCATTATATAAACCATCTTGACTAGCTATATAATTAATAGCTTCTTCAACTCCTTCTGTCCATTCAGCTCTAACACCATGAAGAATATCATCGCTTACATCTTTTAATGTACTAGTAATAGTTTGTTTAGTAGTTTTATTACTTAAAGTATTAGTAATTGCAGCAGCATCATCAATATTACTATTAAATGCAATATTTAAATTTCTAAGTCTGGAACTAGTTGTATTACCACTTAAAGCATTTTTCCATAAGTTCTTTAAACTATAAACTTGCCATACGTCAAAAAGAACATTAGCCCAATCTTCAGCAAAAGTAATATCAGCACTATTTTTAGCAATATCTTTAGCTACTTCTTCATCAGACATATCTTTATATTTAGGATTATTATTATAAAACTCTTCTCTTTGTTTATCATTCATATTAGCAAGTTGAGTTTTAGAATAATCTTCAATATCATTATAAGTTTGTCTAGCTTCTTGATAATTTTCAAGATAACGAGAAGGAACTCCAATAGCAGTAGCTTCTGCTATTCTACCAGTAATGGCTCTACTCTTTTGAGTCATATTAATAGCATTAGCCATTTTATTAGCTAATTTATTAAACTTTATACCTTTACCTAATAAAGAAACACCTTTAGCAAGACCAGTACTAGGAACCATAAGAGTTAAAGAACTAGCTATACTAGGAGCATTGCTAGCCCACCAAGCAAAATCTCCAATATCAAAAGCAGCATTAGGATTTTCTCTATATATAGCTAAACGCTCATTAATAGATTCTTTTAAAGATTCAAGTTCAGAACTTATTTCAGATTGATAATCATTAGGACTATTACTAACCATATTATAGAAAGCATCAGCTAAATCTGCAAAACCAATAGCTGTACCAACAGTAATCTCATTACCAATTTGCCCAATCATTCTTAATCCTTGTTCCCAATTACTTTGATTAACAGCACGTTCTTTATCAAGTTTTTCTGGGTCATCAACAGGATTAACATAAACATCATAAGGAGCATATTTATCTATATTATATTGATTAAGATTATATGATTGCCCAGCAATACGACTAAATAAATGACCACGACCCCGGTCACTAATAGAAGTGCCGGGGTTGTAATCAACTAAAGTAGGAGGCTGTATAGCCCCCTTTTTAGTTTTAGGATTATATTCAGGATTAGGTGTTTTATTACCACCTTGTAGAAACTTTAATACATCCATATTAATATAGATTATTAGTTAATTCATCATAGTAATATTGAATAACATAAGGGTCTGAACTGCCACTAAGTTGGGCAAGTTTAGTAGCAACATTTTGTTGAATAGCCTTAACAGCATTTTCATCTACTGCCATACCAGCTTTAACAGCAGTTACAGTTTGTTCCCATTGAGATAAATTATCTACAATATCAACAGCATTTTCTTTACTTACTAAACCAATAGTTTGATTATTAGTAGAATTAATTAAATTAAAACCTCCACCATTAGGTACTAATTTAAATTTATCAATTCCAGTAAATGCAGCATTATTAGTAAGAGAAATAGGTCTATTAACATTATAATAATTTTCTACTTTACCAGCAGCTCTCCAACTAGTATCTTGATTCCAAGATTGAATAATAGAACTATCAATAGCACCACTACCTACAAGTAAAGTAATAGGTTCTCTTTTAAGTTTACCTTCTGTATCATAGTAACCTGCAATATTAATTTGAACTCCAACATCCCCAGTTTTTGGGTCACGAACAATAGTAGGAGTAATCTCATTTTCTTTAGCACTTCTAAGATAAGCTGTATAAGCTTTTCTATCTTCAGAAGACATAGGCTCAAATATTCCATTTTCACTAGTAATATAAGATTCTCCTTGAGTTAAATCAATACCAGCTTTAATAGCAGACATAGCTTGTTCTTCTAATTGTTTCTTTTGAGCAGAATATTTACTAGCAGCTTCTGGATTAGAACTCATAACAAAATTAAGTTCAGCAAGTTCAGGAGTCATTGCAGATATACCAATAGTAGAAGAAGTTATTTGACCACCATCAAGAACAGCATCATTTTTAGATTTAAGAGAATCAACATAATTAACTAAACCAATATAAGGTTCTTTATTACCTGTTGGTAATCCAGCATGATGTTCTTCACCATTAGAGTCAACTCGAACAAATTTATCACCGTAACCAAAAAATCTAGTCTTAGCAGAATTAAGAAAAGCATTTAAAGGATTTCTAGTATCTTCAGCTTCTTTAACAGCTTTACCAAAACTATAAATAGATTTATGATAATCTTTAGGTAATTCAGCATATCTATAACCATTACCATCAGAACCAAATCTTACTCCAAGACTAGCAGCTTTTTTCTCTCCTCCAATAGCATTAATAAATGAATTATAAACATCATCATTATTAAAATATTGTCTAATAGAACTACTATCTCCAAATATCTGATTAACATATTTACTATATGTATCAGAATATTTATTACTAGGTAAATCACTTAAACTAATAATAGAATTATATGTATCAAATCCGTCAATACTATCTTGAGATTTACCAACTTTAAGACTATTAATATATTCTTGATTATCAATAATATCATTAAGATAACTTAGAGCATATGCTCTATCAGATGGGTTAGTAATATTAGTCATGATACTAGTTCTAATATCATCTGGATTAGCAGTTGCTAAATCAATATTAATATCAGGATTATATTTGTTAAGTAATCCAGCTATTGATTGTCTATTACTAGTAATTTCAGCTTGAGCTTGAGCAGGCATAAAATTATCAATACGAACAGGAGTACCTTTATAAGTTAGATTATCAATGGCTTGTTTTCTTTGAGTTGTACTTCCTAGTCCAGCTTGTTTAGCTAAAGCTAATTGAGCTTTCCATGCTTCACCATAAGTAGTATTACTATCTTGATTATAAAAAGTTGCAGCATTATAGAAAGGGTCAATACGTTTAGCAAGATATTGTTCAGGAGTAAGTAGAATACCATTTTTATCTGTTATATCAGGATTACTACCATTTTGGTCATATTTCCATTTAGCAATTTTATAATCTTGTTCAAGACTAGCTTTAGCACCAGGAGTATTTTCAATAACAGCTTTAACGGCTTCAGCAAGTTTAGCTTTACTTAATCTTTGCCAATCACCTTTAGTATGAGAATAAATCTCTCCTGTAACAGATTTAGTAATATCATCAGTAACTTTACCGTTAGCATCAAGCCATCTTGTTTGACTACCACCGCCTTGTTCTTTAGCAGCCCATTGAAGTGCTTGATTAAGTATCTGATTCATAGGAATTTCAGAAACTTCTTTATCAATAGGAGTCCATTTACTTCCACCGATAACATTACCATTCTTATCAGTTATATCTTGATAATTATATTTATTAATAGCACGATAATAATTCTTATAATCTTCAGATAAATCAGTACGTTTATCAAGATTATCCATATATGCTTTATAATCTTGTTGAGCACGTAAACGACCAATCATTCCGGGACTTGAAGTTATATCTCCATAAGTTCCAACTATATCATCAAGACTAGAATAAGCATTACCATATTGCATATTTTCGGTAAGAGCATTACGAACTTTATTAAGTTGTTCTTGACGCCAAGCATCTTCGGCTTCATTTAAATCTAATTGAGCAAGTTGAGCATCAATCTGAGATTTAGTTTGAATAGCTTGTTGATGCCCTTGTTCAAGAGTATTATAAGTTCTAGCTAAGACATTTAAGTCAATAGGATTAACTTGTTGTCTAAAAGTAGGAGTATAAAAGTTTATCGGCATGATTGTTTCCTCCAAGTTTTCTACGTTTACGAATAATAAATTCATCATAATCAACTCCAGCATCCCGCATAATTCTATCATCTACATTAGGAGCAGATGCTCTCATCGCACCAATAGTATTATTTAAAGCTTTACGATTTTCATATCTACTAATCATATCTTGAATACCAGCATTAATTCCACTAAATAAATTATTAATATTAGTTACTTTAGCTTCTCTAATACCATTATCAAATGCTGCTTTTCTATCTATATATTGATTATATTGTTGAGCATTAAATTGACGAACACTTTGCTGATTACGTCTATCTTGATTAATAAGATTAGTTTCTATATTTTCTTTATTACCATAAAGTTCATTAGCAGCTTGACTAGCAGCATTACGAACTCGTTGTTTACGAGCTAAACTTACACGACTACTAGCAGTATTAGAATCAATATCACGATAAGCCTCAAATTTATCTTCTCTAATTCTATCAAGTTGAGGATTAATATTATATTTAGTTTTAAGTTTACTAGCACTAATAAGAGTAGGTTGACCTGGACCTCTCATTTTATTAATAGCTCTTCTACTAGCAAAATAGCTAGCTAAACTACCAGCTACATTACTACCTAATCCAATCCAATCAGCAGTAGTAAGATTTTTAAATTTACCTTGACCTTTACTATCGGAAGATGTAGTTCCTTTAGCAGGAATATTAGTAGAAACAGGTAAAGTAGTAGGAATACTAGCTTCTACTTTAGGTAGATTACGATTATAAACAGCAATAGGAGGTGTTTTAGTAGGAACAGATTGAGTTGATTGACTTGACTTACTTCGTCCTCTACGGGGGGTCTTCCCGTTAGATTTAGTTTCAGATAAACTTGGAATATTAGTATTATTTGTACTAATACCTTTGTTATTTCCATGACTCCAACCAGCTCTAACTAAACCACTAGTAATTCCAGCACCATCTTCAAATAAAGGAAGTCTACGTTCTGCATAATATTGAGGACGACGATTTCCATTATCAATATTAGGTTTATTAGTATTAGTATTTACATTATTATTTTTAGACCATCTTCCATTTCTAAAAGTATAATCACTTCCAATAATAGTTTCTCCTCTAGCAGATTTATTAATAGGATAAGCAGAAGTTCTACTAATAGTTCTATTAGTAATAGGAACATAAGCTCCAATTTGTTCATCATATTCCCAAGTTCTTCCATGACGATTAATACGATTTCCACCAACAGCAAATTTATCGCGTAGACCCCCCGTAGAGGATGGAGAATGAATTAATCCATTCTTAACATTACCATTAATACTAACAACTAATCCAACATTACCTTTCTTTCTAAGTTCTGGATATTTATTATAAACTTTAGCTTTAACATCATTTCTACCGTGAAGTCTAGCTAGTCTTAAAGCATCAACAGCATCTGCTTTTGTAGGAATAGGATAACTTCTATGTCCACCAGCAAAATCTTTTTTAGCTACACTAGGATAAGGTTTCTTTTTAGAACCATAATCTTTATCTCTACTTAATCCACCCATAGCTTTTTTATTTTCATTTATATTATTTTTATTTATATAATCAATAGTTCTAGGAAGATTACTACCATGTTTACCGATAGTTGTTCTATAAACTTCTTTAATACCTTGATTAATCCAAGTATTATCAATTTTATTAGCTAAATCATAAATCTTTTGTCTACCTAAATTAATAAAATTAGTAGCAGTTCTACCTATTCTAGAAGCTTTAGTTAGACCTTTAATAAATTTATAATTTCTATTACCAGCTATTGTAGGATAACCACCAATAATTATCGAACCACTTTCAGCGATTTGTCTTTTATATTCATCAGGTGCTTGATAAATTTTGCCACCTTCTTTATATTTAGTTCCATCATCATTAATTCTATTTCTATCTTTAAAATCTTCTTGAGCTTTAAATACTTTATTAGGATTAGCTCCACCCATAACTAATTGAGCAGGACTAGCACCATTAAGTATAGGCTGTGCAGAATAAACTTTAAGTTCATTTCCATTAGTTTCAACTACTTCACCACCTTCTACTTCAATACCAGTTTTATCACTAGGACCAATATCAATACCACCTTGACTATGTTTTCTTCCGTTCATATAAAAGAAATTATTACCAAGAGGTTGAGCAATACCACCAGCAACTACATTTGGTATTTTACCACCAACAGCATATTGCTTTTGAGGAAGCTTTTTTCCATTACTTCTAGGAGTTTGAATAATATTAAATGGAAATGTTAGTCCAAGTTCATCATCACTAGGAAAAGATTCTTTATTAAAATCTTTAACATAATTAATAAGTCTACCAGCAGTATTATTCATTAATTTTTCTCTATTATCTTTAGATACTAAATTATTTACACCATTATAGAGAAATTCATTACCAAGTCTTATTAAACCAGTAGATTTAGCAACTTTATCATAAGCTCCACCAAGTGGAGGAATACCATTTTGAATAAATCTTCCATTACGAGTAACATTACCTCTAAATGTACTAGGTAAATTACTTATATGAATAACTTTATCTTTTCTAGGCATTTTATATAATATAATGAGAAATTGTAATTTGATTGATTTTAAGGCTCTCTGTTAAACGATATGTTATTAGTCGATTAATAGTTCATACCTATATATAATAATTCAACAGAGAGCAAAAGACTAGCGTTTATGACCGCCACAGCGATATACATTTAGCCTATCTCGATATACTGATTGAGGCATAACAGGTTGTTGAACAGTACCATTAGTAATCCATTCAGGACGTTCAAGACCAGTTTTAGGAGCACTATAACTAGCTTGGTCAGCTTGTTTAACTTGAATTGGTTGTTGACCTTTACTTCCAAACATACTACCAATTAAACTTCCAGCAGCACCAATAGCAGCACCAATCCATGCTTTTTTACGTCCGCCACATTTATATTTATTAATAAAACTAGAACGTTGATACATAGTCATTGGATTAGTCATTTTATCAGAAGTAATATTAAGTTGCTGTTGACCAGCTTGAAGTTGTTTACGCTGTTCAGCTTCTTGAGCAATACGTTTATTTTCATTAATTTGTTGATTAGCAGAAATACCTTGACCTATTGCAGTACCTAATTCACCAAGTCCTTGAACTCCTGTAATAGAACTAGCAAGATTACCTAAACCAGGAAGAGCATCAGCAAATTCAGTACCGAAACCAGCTTTACGTCGAACTCTACCACCACATTTAAGAGTAAGCTTATCATTATATTGACCAACATAATCTTGATTAGCATAAGCACTAGTTAAAGCTTGAGCATTTTGTAAAGCATCTTTATGGTCTTGTGCAGCTTGAGCTTCAGCTTGGGCTTTTTCTTGAGCTTTCTTTTGTTTATTGCCTTTAATTATACCACCAGCAATACTAGCAGCTGCACCAATAATAGCACCAATAAAAGCTTTTTGTCTTTGTCTATCTCTATACTGTATCATAATTTTCTAAATTGAGTTTGAGCACATTCAAGACTTTCAAATTCAATGCGCTTATTATCTGAATTATTAAATATGAAACGAACTACAAAATAATTACCATATACTCTACGAAGTTTATCACTTACTGTATTAGGATGTTCTTTAATTGCATTACGGAAATAATTAAAGTTATATTGAGTAAGTTCATACCAAGGTTTTTTATACTTATTAAATTCATTAAGTTTATCAATATTAATATCTATATCATCAGTATCATTATCTTCATTAAATATACGAAGTATATCTCCAGCATAAGGATGTTCTCTTAAATCAACAGGATTATTAATATTATCACTATAAATAGGAATATATATCTTACGCACTTTATATTTAATAAATTCAAGAAATTTAATAAGTTCATAAGATTCATTAACTATAATATCAATATAACTATTATGAACTAATATAGGCTCATCACCAACTTCTTGTTTAGATACTAGATATAGACTTCTACTATCATCACCCATGTGAGTATTAAATCTACCATAATTATATTCATTAGTAAATATATGAAGAGGGCAGTTAAGTCTATCATTGTTATGTTCAGTTTGAAAATAACATTTAGTTTTAGTAGACCAAGCATTATTAAAATAATAATCATGTAAACTAATAAAACTACCTATTTTATAATTAAAACTAATGACTTCATTATGCGATTCTATAATAGATTCTTTGGTATTAGGATTAATATTATCATAAGTATAATCAAATTTAATTAGAATACGATTATTAAATTTATCATGAGCAAATCTAACTTTATTAGGATGATATTTATCTAGCCATAATTTAATATCTTCATCCATTATTTTAAGTTGACCATCATCAAATTGATAAAGTTTATGAAAATCATCATTATAAAAAATATAACCAAATTCTCCAACTATATATGCTAAATCATCTTGCAGTCCACCATAACCTTTATCACTAGTAAAGACTTCTTTATAATCAACTTCAAAAGCATCAGGCTGATATAATTGAACATTTTCATCTCTAGTTTTAAGTGCAGCACTTATATCAAACATAAACATACTATGTTGAGTATGAACTAAAAGATAATATCCAATTCCAACTAAATTAGTTATACTTCCTTTATTTTCAGTAATATTTTTATAACCTTCAATAGGAAATATTCGCCAAGCATTAACTTCACTTTCATCTTGAATAACATTACTACGTCTTATAGTTTTATCAAAACGAGTAATATTAATAATATCATTACGATATTGAGTTAACAATTTAGGAACATATTGGTCAACATTTCCAATAGGGTCTTTAAATAAATCAACACTATTTTTAGGTTCTACAAATGTACCAAAAGCAACACTTTTCTTGTCAGTATCTTCTTTAATACTAAAAGCTATCTTACTAGGTTCATTATTAAAACGTTTACTTTCAAAGAACTTATCACTATATAAAGGAAACTGAATATAAACATTGAATGGAATATCAAACCAACATGGTTCATCACCACTATAATAATATTGATTATTAGTAGGAGTATATAATTTATAATTGCCTTCGTTCATTATAACTCCATTATCATTATAAATAAGAACACCATCATAAGTCATTCTACCATTATATCCATGTTCAATAGAATAAGTTCCACCATTATAACAAACGTCATTAAGTCTTACAAGTTCTTTTTCTTTGCTAGTATAAATATTTTTAGTACAATTAAGAACTGTTGCGAGAAACATAGTTTCAGCATCAAGTAGTAATTCCTTATAATCGTCCATTTCAAGAGCAGTTCCTTTTCCAGCTCTACTATCAGTAACACTATCAGCAACTACTAGTTTATAATTATTAATAGGTTTATATTCATTTCTACTAATTACACCTATAACTGGCATATTGTAACTATAAGGATAAGTAGTATTAACTACCATATCAACTACATCATGTTTTTCTTTATAAGGTTCAAATTTACATTTACCATCAATACGAATAATATTAAAATCATATTTAATGCTATCATCAATATCAAATCGACCACTATATAGATAACATTTATCACTAGTAAAATTATTCGCTACAAAACCAGGTTTAGTACCCCAACTACCATCTTGCCAAGTAACATTACTAGCTATATTACAATAATCTTTTCTAGTTAGTAATCCAGTATATCTAGTGATAGGTTCAACTTTTTCATAACTAATAAACCATCCAACATAACCTAATTCTTTAATTTGATTCCATAAAGTAGTATCAATATTAGCACGAATATAAAACTTATTAAAAGTATTATTCATATTATACACAAAATCTCTAGTATGTTCACCACCAACAACTTCAGAATCAAATATCAAATCAGGTATTCTAAATAGTTCATCACCATTAATATTTTCATAATAACCAAATTTAGCTTCATTATCAACACCAATAGCACCTATTACTTGATTATTACAAGGAGTATAACTACCACTATTTATAACTTGATAAACATATAAATCATTATATTTATCTTTATCTTGATAATCAATAAAGTAATTAGATATAAGAGTATATAGTTCATCTTTATTAGTAGCTTCAAGTTCGCCAGAACTATTAAGTAATATATTAGTAGTAGGATTATTTATTGGTTCAGCAGTATAAACTACAATTTTATGATTAGCAATATATCTTTTAACATTAGAACTAATAGTAGATATTGGAATATCTCCACTAATAACTGCCCAATATGGAATATTACCATTACCTTGATTGTTCCAATTAAAAGTAATTATAGTACAATGAGAACCATCATTAACAATATTATTTATATACTTATCTTTATTAGATAGTTTATATCCTCTACTAGCATCACCATATTTATCAACAAAATGAATAAAAAAGTTATATACTTCTCCGGGAATAAGAGTATCATTCTTTTTACGTTCATTAAAATCATAACTAGGTTCAATAGTAGAATGAGTAATTCTCATTTTACAATTATCAATATCAAATATAGTATCTCCAAATAATACTTGTCCACTAGTAAATACAGCATCTTCTGTAAATCCAGTTCCATTATAAACATAACAAGCTATTTTAACTGTACTAGGTAAAGTATAAACAGATTGATTATTTTCATATTTATAACTTGTAGGAATAATAAAACAATGACAAGCAAGATATTCTTTAAGATTATGACTACCTCTACTACCTACTTTTATTTTAGCATTATAATTAATCTTTAAATATTCATGTGCTGCAATACCTTGTATAACTGTATCATTAAATAAAGTTCTAAAAGTACGAAAAGGATATTGATTATTATTGAATACTTTATTAATATCTTTAATTTGCCAATCAGCAGTACCAGTAATTTGAAGGCTAGCCATTTTAAAATAAGGACCTTTTTCACTAACTGCATTGACAGTAGTATAATCATTATAATAAGCATTAACAGCTTTATTACGAAGTTTAATAGTAATATCTTTAACAGCCTCTTCTAATGTTTTACCATTACTTAAAGTTCTGTCATCGTTATCAGTTTTTTCATTATAATTAGCAATATATATTCTATTCTTATAATTAATGATATTACCAACATTATAATAATTATAATAGTCAGTAGTTAAATCAGCAACATTATATTCAACAAGAACATCTCTACTAAATTTAAAAATATTATTATTTAAATCATCCGTTCTAAACGCTTGAGTACTATCTTTTTTACATACAATAAAACCAAGTTGATAAAGACCAGAACGACCTCCACTAATATTTATTTCAAAAGTTTGATTACATATATCTTTAGAATCACTAAATGAATCAGTATTACCATAACAATAACCGTTTGGTTCATCTTTTGGGTCATAAACATTAGTTTTTCTAAAACAAACTTTATTAATAACTTGTGGAATTATAACATCATTAAAAATAGGAAATCCAATACTATACCATTTAGTATAATTAGTTTTATCTATCTTATATCTAATAAATATAAAATAAAATCCTTTATAAGCTCCACCACTAACATAATTTAAACCACTAATAGTAGGTAAAGTTATTTGTGGAATAACAGACATTTCAGAATCAGGACGGTCAGAATCTAAATCAATATTAATAGTTTTAAGAGGAACATCAATAGAAGTATTACTTTCAGCAATAGCTATAATAAGATGATTTTTAACATTATAAGTATATGTTCCTTTAATCTTTCCACCATTATACTTCCAATTACTATTTACTCTATAACAATTATCAGCTTGTTCATTATATCTATAAATATAAGACTCATTAGAATCAGTATTAACAATAAATAAAATAAGTTCAGTACTAGTAGGAATAACGCCAACTACTTTAAAATTATTAATACCATCTTCATGAATAGCATTGGCGATTACTTTACAATCTTCAAGTCCTTCTTCATTAACAATTATCCTATCATCATTACTCACTTTAACGTTCTTAGCAGCAACTAATGAATAAGGTACACAATCACCCGGATGTTTATTAAGACTAAGTTTCTTTTGTATATTCATAATTATTTAGGAAAAGTAAAGTTATAAAAGAACTCATTCCAACCACTATCATCATCACTTTGTTCATCTAATAAAACACTAGTCTTAATATCTTTCTTCATACTTTCCCATAGATAGAAAGGATTAGTTCCATATTGACTAGCAGAAAGATTAAACACAGGATGTTTATATCCTCTCATAAGCATACGAGCCATACAATAATAAGTAAGACCTTGAATTAATTTACCATTAGCAGGTATAACAGGAATCTCACAATGATAATTATCACTATATTGAGTTTCAATATCTTTATAAACAACTGTTATACAAGTATCATTAAAATTAAGTTCAATAGTATTACCTCCAATAAGAATATAATTATGATTTGACTTATCATATCCTCCACGGGGGGTCTGACAATGAGAATGAACTTCATGCTGGCATCTTGGACATTCAGTATTATTATGAACTGTATAAACAACAGGATTACATCCTACTTTACCAGTATCAATAACTTCTCTAGTTCTAGAACCATTAGGACAACAATCATCGGGCATACCAAGATAGTCTTTATTAGTAGCACGCTCCGGACTTTCGTCCTCCGCTTGACCCCCCGTAGAGGATGGAGCAGATTCAGTATCACCACATCTATATTTACTAGTATCAGCTCTAGGTACTTCACAACCATTACTATCATATACTTTAAGACCGTCATCAATAAGACAACATTTACTTTTAGCTATCTTATTAATGACGGTTAGTTTCATTTTCTTATCAACTTTACGAAGAACTTTAAGTTCATTCATAGCATCAACACACCAAGCAGGAACTCTAGGAATCCAATCACTTCCATCAGGATTGAAATCATTATCAAGTTTAGCAATGATATGCTCTATTGTAATTGTTTTATTATTTGCCATAATTTATAGATTTATCAAGAATAACTCTACCATCAGCATCAAGCATAATACCAACTTCTTTATATATGTCAAGATAAACTTTAATAAAATCAGAATAACTACCTTTAAATATCATTTCATGATTAACAACATAAACAGATTGTTTAGTAGTTCTACGAATTATATTATTCGCTTCAAGTTCTTTAATATATCTATGAAGATGAATAAATGAACAAATCTTCTTAGTTTCATCATTTTCTTTAAGTATAATTTTATTAGAATTAAACTTAATAGTTTTAGCAATATAACAAATAAGTTTAACAATAACTACACTTTTTGCATTATTAGTAATATAATTTAGTAAATCAGTACTTATTTGAGCATATCCTCTACGTTCATAAAAACTTTGAATAATTTTTATTCTAGAAGCTTCAGCTTCAACAATATTAATATCTTTAAGTTCTTTTTCAACAAAAAATGGACTAGGAATTACTTCTTCAAGAATAATTTCAGTTTCACGAACTTTACGAGTAACAACAGGACTTTTAAAATTAAATTCAGGCATACCTTTATTTGTTTAATGATTAGTAACTTTATCAATATAACGAAAATTCGACCTCCGGTGGCGATATTTTAGTTAAAATAAGTGTTAAACACGCCATGGGTGGCGTAACTTTTTTTTATTTTTTCTTCTAACTTATTGAGTATCAGCGATTAATAAATGTTAACCCTATCTTATATATATACATACAATAGCAATATTAATAAGTTCAGCATTAAAAAGATTAGCAAAATCATTAGTGGATACTCCCCGTGGAGGATGGGGTATGATTAGTATTAGCTAGAATTAGTTCAAGATGTATCTCCACCCTCTACGGGGAGTTGAGTGGAGCGAAGCGGAACGTTCAACTACATTACTTTATTTATCACTATATCTAGTTTTATTACCATTATTATGTGCTCCACGTTCATACTTTTGTTGATTAACATTTCTAATATATTTAAATGGAGCATTAGGTTCTCGTTCAAGATAAACAAGAAGTTTACTTCTTAATCCTAATTTAAGATTAAAAATATCATCAACAGTTTTACATTCAGAATTAAGTTGTTTAGCATCTTTACCTCTAAGTTCTCTATTAATATAATTAGCATACTTAAATTTAATAGCACTATAACTATGAGTTCCATTATTAATAAGTTGTATTTCATAAAACTCTTTATTAGTTTTATAAACTACATAAGGAATACCATCATACTTAAGTCCACGAATTTTATATATTTCTGCTTCTTCTTTATCATAAGGTTTAAGACCAGCATCAATAATTTCTTGTTTTTTAAGTCTAGTAGCGTTCCAATCAACATAAGTATCTCTAGGTTTATCTCTATATCTCCAGAAATTAATAACTAAATCACCAATTTCATATTTAAAATGATAAGCATAACCTTCAAGAACACATTTATGAACACCATAACTATAATACTTATGAATGTACTTTTTATAATCAGAAAGACTTAATTCAGAACGTCTTGTAGCAAGTTTAAGAGCAATAATATAATCGTTTACTTTTTTAGCTAAGTTACAATAACGCAAAAGTTGGAGAAGAACAATACGTCTTTCTCCAACTGTATAACTAAGTTGATTATTAATTAATTGCTCTAACTTATTAATTAATTCAACATTATCATTAAGAAATTGAAACCCATATTCATTAAGATTAATTTTTAAATCATCTTTAATAACTTGATTTTTACTTTTAATATAAGCACGACAATCAGCTTTCATCTTATTTATAAGTTCAAGTTCTTTATTATATTTTGCCATATCGTCATTAGAAGTTTCAATAAACTTTTTATAATAATGACTAATATCTATATCTTTAATCATAATTTATCTAGTTACAAAATTATCAATAGGAGTTTCATTTGTTTGACGAGGAACTTCAACAAGATTACGTTTAAATACAATCTCTTTAAGAGTTCCAATCATATCTTCAGGAATAAGAAATTCATCATCATCGTATTTAGCTTCATCATCAATAGGGTCATAATTTACATCTTTAGCTTTTTCAACAGTTTCGGTAGGAATAAGATAAGGAATTTCAAATGGAGATTCAATAATAATAGAACCTATATTTTGAAACCAATCTTTATTATTACTAAAGAAATAAATATAACCATTAATATAATCATAAACAGGAAGATTACACATACCTGCAAGATAATGATAAAACTTAGCACTAGCTTCTTTTGCAAATGGTATTTCTATCCCAGTATGTCCGGTAGTTCTAATTGATTGGAAAGGTAAGTTATTAATAAGTCTAACTGGCTTTGGAACTTCTTGTTTAGTACGTTTAATTGCAGGAAGCCCAAGAGTTTGACTATTATATAAGTCACCATCAGGAACATTAATAATAGAAACACGAATACGTTGTTGCAAACCTTTATCAACATATTTATGATTTTCATAACTTTTACGAATTAGTTCATTACGACCATGAAGAATAGCATATCGAAGATTACGTCTAAGAGGAATACTATTAGGATTGCCAACAGCATGAGCAAATTCACTAACTAATTGATTAAGACTAGCCATGTTAAGATTGACTTGCGTTTTCTAATTGATGAACTCTTTGTTCAAGTTCATTAATCTTATTAGAATATGTTTCAACTTTAGTTTTAAGTTCATTAACTGTTTCAGCTAATTCATTATGCTTTTGTTCTATAACTTTAACTTTTTGTTCAAGTTCAGTATTATTAGTATAATCAACAATAGACTTTAATAATTCAATTAATAAGTTTCTATCTTTATTAGATATATCACTATTTAAACAGCATATAGTTCTAATAATATCATCTTTAAGTTTATCTTTAGTCATAATATATTATGTTTTAAGTTTATTATATTTAATATTATAATAAACTGTTGCAGGAGTAGTATCGAGAAATGCAAAAACAGAAAACAAATTAATTAACCAACTACTCCTAACAACAGTTCCACGTGGACTTATTTAATCAAGCTTAACTGTAGTAAAGAAGCCGACATGAGCACCATAAACCTGCCGAGCCAAAGCAGAAGTAAAGTAACCAGAGCTAGCCTTAGAACCGTCACTAGCGCAACCGCTAAGCAGAAGCACACGAACAGCTTTATCTGTATCTTGTCCATTATTACCTTTTATCTCATTATAGTCAGCTTTTTTATTAGTTTCAACTTTATTAGGAACAAAATAAGGACCAAATCTAAAATCAAATTCAGTAATAAAATTATTAGTATTAGCTTGGTCACCTATAAAATAACATTTATCTTGAATATTATCTATTGTAACATCTTCTAGGTCTACCTTGTAATTTAGTAGCATCAACAGAAGAATTTTTATTTCCTCCTAAATATCTAGCATCATCGGGTTTAATACAAGCACTAAATACTTCTTCTTTACCATCTTCTCTAGTTCTAGTCATAGTTTTGGTATGACTTATAATAAAAGGATGAACTCTAGTAAATGTTCCATCAATATTAAAATCACTTATCCAAAGTTGATATTTAGTACCAGTATCTTTAACGCACATATAAAACTCTGGAACTCTTACCCCAACATCCCATCACTTCCATCAAGAGGAGGAATAAGACATTTTCAAGAGGTTTAGCCCAACCCGTAGGATTAAGGAAATAACTGATTTTCTTTTCATTATAGACACAACCTTTAAGTCTATTTTGAATAGGAAGTTCTCTATGAAATTTAGCATTACCAATTCTGATTATATCATTGTCATCTTTAGTCCATTCAATACCATAAGCAGCATTTTTCAAAGTAGGAATAAATGCAGCAGAACCCCAAGCTGGATTACCTTGTTCATTAATAATTAAACTATCTCCTTTAGATACTCCATCTAAATTAGGTAAATGTTTAAGTCCTTCTGCAAGTTCATTTAGTATATGCTTGTTAAATCTTAATAAGCCATTATACATTTCTACTAAATTAAAATTCATATTAAGCTTGTTCTAGAGCATCAACTCGACCATCAAGAGAATTAATATTATTAGTATTTTGATTAACTTTAGTTACAAGTCCTTGAAGAGCAGTAATTATAGCATCGTTTTTAGTATCATTACTAGCTTTCATAGCATTAATTGCAACAACTATATCGTTATTTGCTTGACTAATAGTAGAATTAACAGTATCAAGTTTATCACCAATAGTAGTTTTCATACTATCAACAGCAGCTTTAATACTATCTAATTTAGCATCAATTTTGTCAAAACGATTATTAAGAAGAGTTTGAGTTTCATCTGATTCACTTTTATGTTGATTTTCAAACTCATCAAATTCAGCTTTAACCATTTCATGTAATTCAGTAATCTTTTGACTAATCTCATCAAGATTAACTATAACATTATTTTCTCCAAGCTCATCATGTTCTTTATTACCAGAAATACTAAGTTTAAGATTATTAATAAGTTTATTAATAGCATCTAACTTATAATTAACTCTTTTATCATCTTCCATATCTTTAGAATTTAGTTTGTTACAAATATAAATTATATTATTAATAACAAGTAGTTTAACAATATTATTAACATTTTTTAATTAAGCAGTTTTAGAACTATTAATACCTAGATATTTAGTCCAAGTATAATGTTTACGTTCACTAATATAATTAAGATTATCATCATTAATATGAGCTTCTTCTTCAAAACTTACATCTTTATAAGCATCATGTTGTTTAATATGAAATAATCTTATAATAAGATATTCAACACCATACCATATATAGAAAAAGATATATAACATCTCTTTCATTTGTTCTGTATGAATAGCTTCATGATTAAGTTCTTTATTACTTAATTCTCCTTTAGTAAATATAACACCAAAAAGATTAATAGCTTTATAACCATTAAAAGGAAAATGTTTAGTCTTAATAACTCTCATAACTTTACTATTTTAAAATTTAATATTGTAAATATTTATGTACGTTCATAGAGCCACTTTTTAGGCTCATAACAAGACTTTCATTAAATCATGTACAGTTAATCAGCTAGGTTTAAAACTAGCCAAATTCGGCAAGCTATACTCCCCGTAGAGGATGGGAGCAGGCTTGAATCAGTTAATCAAACCTAGCTAATCAATCTCATACAATCTTAACCAATAGTATTATCAATATCTTTATAGCCAACTCCAAGTTTCTTTAGAATAGGACTAACAACCCAACTCCAAAACACAGGAGCAAGAACAGCACTATTAACAAGCATAATAGTATTATCATACCCAGATGCAATATAAATCATAACCATAATAAAAATACTTATAATTAATACACATCTTTTTTGCCAAGTAGGAACTTTATTATCACCATTAAAATAATCAATAACTTTAATAATAATATAAGTTAAAACATTAACAATAAACATAAATCCAAAATCAAAATTACTAAGGATTCCATCTACAATTACATCAATAAATTTGTCCATACTAAAATTTAGATAAATAAAAAAGGAAACTATCCGAAGATAATTCCCTTTTACAGTTTTACAATAATGATTAGTTATTCATGTGGAAATATTCCCACACTTTGTCACCATCAAAATCTACATCTTTAAACCAAAATGTAATAGCACTTTCAAACACTTTATTATCTATATTACCACCAAACCATTCTTCAAATAGTTTAGCATAATCATGCTATTGAGCATTAATTGCAACATAAACATCACAAGGTTCAACCATAATATTACTTCTTTAAAAATTCTTCATAAGTTAAATTAGGATTAGTTTTACTAGCTTCTTTAAAAGCTTTAAACAATTCCATTTCTTTGTTAGTAACTTCAACAATTTTACTTTTAAGTAACTTAACAAGTTTAAGTTGTTCTTCAAGTAAATGTTTACCATCTTCACTAGCTTCGATTTTTCCTCTAACTAAATTAAGAACTTCTGCTTGAACCATACTTTGTAAAGCATTATAGTTATTTACATAGTCTTGATTATTAAGAAGCATATTTTGTTGTTCTTGTGTAAGTGGTGCAATTTCATCATCAATAGCATCCCAAATTCCTTGAGTTGGAACTTGCTGATTTTGAGTTGTACCATTATTTGCATTAGGAATAGCATTACGACGATAAGCTTCATTAATTGCTTGTTTTTGACTTTGAAGAAAAGCAATTTGTTCATCAATGCTATTAGTCATTTTTTCACTAGGGTATAGTAAAGGGTCACTATTACCTAGTATGAATTGAGTAACAGGTATCATATCTCTTTCAATTTTATGTTCTTAATCAAACTTAGTAATATTACTGAGCAGGAGTTCCGCTAGCAGGTTGAGTAAAACCACATGGTAAACATCCACAAGCATTACGTCCAACTAGACCAGTAACAGTAGGTTCATTTGGAAGAGTAACTACACCATAGATAACATTACAAGTCTTTCTATCAGTATAGTTGATACCAGCCGTAAACATCTTTTCCATTTCGCATTGGATAAGTTTATCTTGATAAGGACGAATAGCTTTAGTAACAGCCAATTCAGCTTTCAAATCAGATAACTCTTTACGGATATCATCATCAGCATCACGAGTATATTTGTAAAGATTAAAATGGTCAGTGTTATTTTTCTCAATAAGAGCATCAGTACGATTACGCCCATCAATGTAAACACCAAACAATTCACTATTCAATCGTTCTCTATCTTCAAAACGTTGATTCTGTTGAGTCAAAGCCCATTGATAAAGACCACCTTGAAGAGCTAAAGTATCTTCACAAGATTTTTCCCATGCTTGAAAAGCAGTAGGAGCACCGCTTCCACTACCAGCAGTAGCACCAAGTACGTTAATATTAGTAGAGCCATCGCCTAACATTCCACCACCAGCGCCACCTAATACACTAGAACGACGATTACCAAACAAAGCCCAAGCACCAAGTGCAGTACCGATAATACCAAGAGTTAAACCTGCATTAGCCTTACCGTTTACATCACGACGATTACCACCGTCATAATTCATTCCAGCACCATTATAGCCCTCTGGAACAACTTTCACTTTTTCAATTACTTGCATAATAAATTAAGGTTTAAGTTAAAAAATAGATTAATACTTGTAGTTTGAACTACATAATCTATAACGCTTAAACCGTTATCTTTATTTGGTTATTAACATTAATTTAACTTTCAATAGGACTATATATTGTCAATTCACCAATTTTATTAAGTTTAGTATATTTTATTTCACCTATTGAAGTCTTACCATCATCAGCTTTACCACCTTGTGTACCAACATAACATTGAATAGTTTGTTGTCCTCTAAATTCAGAATTACCTGCAACAAAACCAAATCTAAATTTATAGTTATCAGTATAATTATCATTATAAACAGTGTTATCTTCATTTAACAAAACTGTATGATATTCATAACTATAATTATCATCACTAGTTATATTAAGAGTTGGCTTATCAAGAGTTAAAGGAGTACCAGTTGCATTGACTTGATTATTCCAAACTTTATATTTATCATTAGGCTTATTTTCATACCAGCAATAACCATCGCCATGAACAAATCCACCACCATGACGAATTATTTTAATATCATCTAAACCAATAACTTTATCATTAACAGGATTAACTCTAAAGTACTTTACTTCATTATTAGATTTAGCAACTCTTTTAACAACTTCACCATACCAACATTCTTTATAACCACCATGTCCATCAGGCATATTAATAGTTCCATCAGCCAAAGGAAAAATAAACATTCCTCTATTATCAATATCAATTTCATTATTCTTTAATTGCCAAGCATGAACAATAACACCACCTTTATAAGCAATACATTCAACAGTAACATGACCTTTACTCAAACTTCCAAACCAATTAGCACAAAGATTCATTTTCATTATATCAGGCATTTTATCTTCAAGGTCAATCATAGATTCAATATTAAACATAACACATTCAGCACCTGAGTTAGTATTATCACCACCCCAATATAGATAAGGAATTTGACTTAAATTCCAAGACCAACCAACAGCTATATAATTTAAACTATTAATAGGAGAATTAACATAATATGATTTAGTATCCAAATCTCGACCATCATCGCTACCCCAAATGTATCTAAGTTGGACACTAGTAAAATCACTAAAATGAATAACAGAAGTAGGCCAAATATGATTAGCGCCATCATAAACATGAGCAATATTAGTTTGACCTACTGTTCGTTTCTTAAGAGGTTTAGCAATTCCTCCTTGACGTCCAAGAGTTAAACTCATTATTCATCAATAATATTATAAGTCATTCCAGCAACTGGGGTAATAGTTGCATATTGGGTAGCAGTTCCTGTCCAAATTGGAAGACTAAGTTTATTATTATTTGCACTAGGCATAGTCATATTAACTCCACATCCATCATTAATAGCTTTTTGAATCTTATCAAGATTAACACTATTAGTAATAGTTTGATTTATTTCTTTTTTAAAGTTATTAAATGTATCATTAGTAACATATCCATTAAGCAAATTATTAACTTCTTCTTTATTATAAGTTTCAGACTTAGTATAATAATTTTTAAGTAAATTATTAATTTCTTGTTTAGTATAACTATCAAATGAAGAAGTATCTCCCATTACTCTCCATTCAGTACCATTCCAATAACAAATCTTTCCATTACGATATTCAATCTGACCTTTAGCCCAATTACTACAAGTTACATTAGGAAAATATTCAGACTCTTCACCAACCATACCTGTAAGTTTACATTTATTTAAATTAATAGTACCATTTTCAATAATACCACCTTCAAATACAAGTTCACAACCAACAGGCATTGTAATAGTTTTACCACTTAAATCAAAAGCATAACGAATAATATAACGAGTATTTTCTTCGTTAACCATATCTTGAGTAAGAACAGCTTTATAATTAAGATAAATATTATTCTTAACTTGAACTAAAGTTTCTTCATTAAAATAATATTTAATATTATCTACTGAATTAACATATATAATACCAAGTCTTGGACGTTCATCAGAAAGACAAGTATTATAAATATTATAATCTTCACTATTTCCATAAACAGGAGTGTTGACCCCACGTAGAGGATGAACTCTATCAGTAGGTTCTACAATAGTCCATCTAGTATAATAATTATAAAAACCAACTCCATCATGAATAGTCTTAACTCTAAGAACAAATAATTTATGATATGTATCATAATAAATACCAGCAGTATTACCTAAATCTGTTCTAATAACTTCATATTTATCAGTATTAAGAATTATTTGACCATATTGTTCACAATAAGTATCATCAAGAAAACCATCAAACAAAAGCTGTTCTGCATTACTAGCATCATCCTCCACGGGGAGTAAGACCTTGCGAATTATTTTATATCCTTTACCACTTTTATATTCAGGCTCATAAGGTCTATCTTTAAGACTAAGACGATTAATATTACAACAACCAGGACTTAATCTTATAGTAATATCTTCTTCGTCAGGATAATTAATAATATTAACTTTACCATTTCCTGCAATCATTTGTTTAAGGGCTTCATTAAGCATATCCCAATCAATAGTTCCATCAGCAATTGGAATCTTAGCACCATTCTCTTCAAGATACTTCTCACTAAGAATTTTTGTCCAATTATCATCAGAAACCCAACTAGTTTCAACACCAGCTTGAAGATTACTACCTATATAACTTTCAGTTACAGAAAGATTATGTTCAGTATCATAATAACTAATAGTAAGACTATTACGTCTAAAAATAGCAGGAACAGCTTTACGAGTATTAACTCTAGTTCCTTGATATGGAATCCATAAATGATTAAACCTAGAAAGAACAACAGTTAAATCATTATTTGTATCTTTGTCAAGAATATTTTGAAGATAAGTAATAGGAAATACTTTATCATAACTATTCTGACCTAGTTTTTCATATAGTTGTTTATTGTTCATAATTATGTAATTAATTTAAATAACTTTAATAAGTAAATAAACAATATAAGCATTAGCAATATTGTTATATTAAATAGTATTTTCATCATGGTTCAAGTAAAACCCTTACATTAAATACTGTACTATTAGAAGTCATAGTAAATTGGCATAATATAGTAAATAAAGAAGTATTTGTATTAGCAGTAACACTAATAATATTATTACTATTAGATACAGAAACATTATTTAAAGGTGTACTAACACTACTTAAAGTACAAGTATATTTACTGCCAACATCATCTTTATTTTCAAACCAAAATTGCAATTTACCAGCGTTCATTATAGAAATATTAGTAGGAATATATATATAAACACCAATAGGAGTTTTCTTAATATCATTATAACTTGCTTCTCCTTTATATATTGAATCTACATTTTGATTATCTAAATAAATAGGTAATGCAATATTTTGACTAGTAAAATAATCATTTTTAATAACAAGTCTACCACGCATGGGATTTGCTCTTTGTGTTCCTTTTGTAATAACATTATGATTTAACCAATTCCATTCAATTCTATATCCTCTTGCTGTATCAGAATTATTTGCAGAAAGTTTAAATGTTATTATAATCATGCTAGCATAATTAAAGGCATTTGCAACATATACATCACAATTAATTTTATTTGTTACATTTACATCATCCGGATTATAATATACAGCTTCAGTTCCGCCTGAACCAGCAACACCATTCCAAGTCCAAAGTTGAGTTGTATATAACCTATAATAAACACTTATAGATATAGTATTAGCATCAGCAACTGTATCAATTTCATTAGTATAAGGATAACCTGTAAAATCTAATCCACTTCCATCAGGATTAGTACCATAATATTTAGTATGATATACTTTAGCACCATAAACCTTAGCACCAGCAGATTGTGTAATATTAATAGATTTACTAACTCCACTATAAGTAGCAGTAACAGTTGTACTTCTACTTGTTGTAGTAGTTCTATTACCATAAGTAAGTTTACTACCGCTAGTAGTACCGCTTAATGTGCCATCTCCAGATTTACTTAATGTAGGACTACCATTTTCAGTTTCAGGAAAATTTTGTCCAACTCCATTCCAAGTATATTGTCTACTACGAACAGCACTACAAGTAATAGTAGAACTACCTCCAGCAGCAGCAATATTAGTAGGACTAGCAGAAATACTTACTGACCATCCAGACCAATTACCATATACTTTAGCACCAGCTCTTTGTTCAATATCACAAAAATTAATAGCACCATTATAATTTGCAGTAACTCTAGTTCTTCTAACACTTGTACTATTATTATTACTATAACTTAAAGTACTACCACTTAAAGTTCCACCACCACTTCCTGCACTAAGACTTGGAGTACCATTTTCTCTTTCAGTTCCACCTGAGCCAGCAACTCCATTCCAATTCCAGTTTCTAGAACGAGAAGCACCATAATTAATAGTAACAGAACCTCCTGTTGCTGGAACAGTATAACTACTAGCATTACAATATACAGACCAACTAGACCAACTTTCATACCATTTACTACCAGCAGATTGATTAATAGTTATATCTTTAGTTGCACTATCAATAGTTACTCTAAATACAGAACTACGGGAACTAGTAGAAGTATTATTACCATAACTAACAGTAGAACCACTTAAAGAAGCAGCACCATTAACTTTACTTAATGTAGGAGCGCCACTAGCATTTTCGGTATAAGTTGTTCCTGTACCATTCCATTGCCAAGTACGACTTCTAGTAGCAGAAGTAGATAATGTAGCATTTCCACCAGCAGCAGCAATAGTTGTTACATTAGCACTTAAACTAATAGACCATGCTCCCCAACTACTATAAGTTTTAGAACCAGCATTTTGAGTTACAATAGTATCTTTAGTTACAGAATCCATTGTAGCTCTAATAACTGTACTTCTAGTACTTGTAGAAGTATTATTATCATAACTTACTTTATTACTAGCAAAAGAACCAGCACCACTAATTTTACTAAGAGTAGGAGTTCCAGTTCCTGTTTCAGTTCCACCACTTCCATTAACTCCGTTCCATGTCCAAGTTCTTGTTCTACTTGCAGAAGTAGTTATATTTGAACTACCTCCACTAGCAGCAACATTTCCACTATTAGAAATATTAACTGTCCATGCAGACCAAGCACTATATTGTTTAGCTCCAGCAGATTGACTAATAGTTATATCTTTAGTAGTTGAATCAATAGTAGCACGAATAACAGTTGATTTACCACTTGTACTAGTATTATTTCCATAAGTAACTTCAGGACTAGTCCAATTACCACTTCCACTAACTTTACTTAATGCAGGACTTTCATTTCTAGTTTCTGTACCACCAGAACCGGCAACACCATTCCATGTATAACTTCTAGTTCTACTAGCACTAGTTGATATAGTAGCTGTTCCACCTGCTGCTCCAATACTAGTTTTATCAGCACTAATATTAACAGTCCAAGCAGACCAATTACCATAAACTTTAGCACCAGCAGATTGTGTTATAGTAATAGATTTAGAAACACTATTGCTAGTAGCAGTAATAGTTATACTACGACTATTTGTTGTAGTATTGTTACTAGCAGTAACAGTTTTACCACTTAAAGTAAATCCGCCAGCATTACCACTAAGTGTAGGTGTAGCAGTTTCTGTATCAGTATGTGTAGTACCAACTCCATTCCAAGTCCAAGTACGAGAACGACTAGCACTAGTAGTTATCGTAGATGAACCACCACTTGCAGCTATCGTTTGCGTGCTTGCCGAGATAGAAACAGCCCAAGCAGAGCACGCTGAATACACTTTTGCGCCTGCCTGTTGCGTTATCGTAACCGTTTTGGACAATCCTACATAACTAGCTGTAAGTGTCGCTGAACGGGCTGAAACGCTTTCATTTGATGTAAATTTTATTTGATTTCCACTAAGACTAGCACTACCACTAATACTAAGAGTAGGAGTAGCAGTTTCACTATAAACAGTACCAGTGTTATTCCATTTATAAGTTCTACGAGCAATATTAGCTGTAACTGTTCTAGTACCACCTTTAGCTTCAACACTAGTTCCATCAGTTTGTAAATCTAATACCCAATCGGTATAAACTTTAGCACCAGCAGCTTGATTTAAAGCAGCACTAACTTCTTTAGTTTGACTATTTTCTAAAGTAAATACAGTAGTTAAAGTACCACTTTTAGCATTAGTAGATTCATTATTAGGTATAGTTAATACATTATTACTTATACTACCTAAAGTAGTAGAACTAGTAAAGCTAGCAGTAAGACTAACAACAGTTTCAATCCAAGTTCCAGCATAAGTAGAACCTTTGGTTATACTCCCCGTGGAGGATGCATAGTCAGTTCTCTTATATCCAGTCTTAACAGAACTATTCGGAAGTTTTAAATCATAACTTCCACCTGTATTTGCAATAGCACTATCAACTACTGTTAATGTACTAGTATCATATATACTAGCTTTACTACCTTTAAATGTAACAGTATAACTATCTTTAGCTTCTGTATCATCAATTAATACAACTAACTTACCATTAGTTATAACTCCTTTTTCTATTCCATCAAATAAAACTTTAACTCCATCAGTAGGAAAAGTAACAGTATAAGAAATAAATCTTTGTTCCCATTCTAATTCTACATTATGAGTTATAGGTAAATAACCACTACTACCACTAATAGTTTGAGATTTATAATGTTCAGCAGTAATATTAGCAGTATAATCAGTCTTAACAGGAATAGTAAATACAAATTTAGTATTATTTTCACTTATAACAGGAGTATAACCATTAATAGTAACAGTTCCGGAAACGTTTAATTTAAACGTAATAGTAATTTCAGTATTCTCTGGATAAACAAGTTTAGAACCTTGATATATTTCAAATACATCTATACTACCAAGTTTAATATCATGTATTCCAATATTTCCTTGATATATAGCCATAATTTAAGCATTCGATTTAACTATATAAGTAGTATTATTATCTTTTTGTGCAATAGCTGCATATTGAGTAGCAGTACCAACCCATATTTTAGGATTAACTATCGGTTCAATAGTAAGATTAGATAATCTATAAAGAGTTTGGTCAACTATTTGAATAGTATTATAAGTATAAGCACCTTTATTGTTAATAGTAATATGCCCTATATATGTATCTGCGAACCATACTATTACAACTACATTTCCACTATATCTAAGACTAAAATTTCCAGCACCATTATAAAATACAGAATTAGGATTACAAATAGCAGTAACAAAATTACCAAAATTAGTAAATATATTATTTATAGCAGCTAATACTTCTGAATCATCAGCACTATCAAGTACTTTATTAATTATTGTATCAATATTATATCTATTAATAATTGAATTACTATTTATAGCTACAAAAGTATTAATACTTTTAGTTTCTTCACCTCCAACTCTAGTTAAACCTTTATCCCAACTTAAATCAATTTTATTAATTCCACCGCCATTAGGAGAAAAATAAGTAATCGTAGCACTAATGCTATTATTACCTATATCAATTCTATCAAAATTAATTCTACTATTATTGTTATCAACAGCAATAATACTTCCGCCTTTTAATAATATTTCTTTTACTTCATCAAAAGTTTTATCACAAGTAAAATCTTTTTGCCCATTAATATATATTCCAGTAGGAACAGTTATAACTACACCATAAACAGGAATAAATCTTTCAGGTGTATTTTTTCTTTCATATAATTGTTGATTAATATCTTGCATAACTTTATAAACTTTAAATGGTGGCACTTATTCAGTACCACCATGATTAATATTAAGTTGTTTTCTTTTTAATAACAAGTTCATAACCAGCAGGAATTAAAGCTTTAATAGCATCAGCAATAGCTTTATCAACTTCAGCTTTAGTATAAGTATTTTCTACTGTTGGTACATTATCAAACTTATTATTAATTTCTTCTTTAGTATAAACATTATTACTAAGTTCAGTAATTCGATTAGGTAAAATTTCATCAAGTTTAACTTTATCAGCAGCAGACATAACTCCAGATTCAGTTTTACTAACAATAGGAAATGTTATACCATCATTAAAAGGTTTACTTTCATAAACATTTGTTGTATTATTAAATTCATAATGATGTGAACCAATTACGATATTTCCATTAGATGACCTAGATAATTTAATTTGTGTACTAGGAATATATTTAGGTAAACTATTAACAATATCAGTAGTTTTCTTACCTTTACCGCCATCATAAGCAGTACCTGTAACTTCACCTAAAGCTAAGGTTTCAGATATAACTGAATATTTAGTTCCAGACCAACGATAGGTCTTACCACTATAATCAGTACTTTCACTTATATCAACATAAATTTTACCTTTTTCAGGAGTATAATATACAGGGGCATCTTCTATATACTTTTCAGCAAAATGAGTTTCATCAACATAATATCCTTCAAGAACATCATCAACATAACTAGGTAATTGACTTGCTGGAACTTTACCATCTCCATCAAGACTAGCAATACCATTTGCTACACCACGTTTAGCTTCAATAGCTTCATTACAGAATTGAATAATCTTCTCTTTAATAATAGGATAATTATCTATATTACTAAGGATATGTTCAACTGTAGATTCAACTTTATTCTCAATAACAACTTTAAGATTAGGATGATTATTAATATTATCAAAGATATTTTCTATATTACCTTTAATAACATTAAGTAGTTCAGTAAAGTTATTAATATGTTCAAATATATAAGTAACTCTAGTTTCTACTTTAGTTTCAATAAGATTCTTAAGAATAGGAAATCTATCAATATTATTAAAAATATAATCAACTCTACTATTTACAGCATTATTAATACAAGTAACAAGAGCAGGATAATTATTAATATTAGCGAATATATTCTTAACACAATTACAAACTAAATCAGAAAGAATACCAATGAGTTCAGGATAATTATTAATATTATTAAATATATAATCAACTCGTTCATTAATATTATTCTGAATAGCTTCCTGTAATTCCGGATATTGACCAATATTCTTAAATATATCAACTACTTTATTAACAGTATTAGTAATAATAAGATTCTTAATTGCAGGATAATTATCAATATTATTAAATATATTACCAATAGTAGTTTCTACATGAGAATTAATAGCATTAGTTATGAATTGATTAAGAGCAGGATAAGAAGAAATATTATTAAAGATAGATTCAGTCCATTGTTTAATATATTGATTAAATATCTCTTTAAGCTCAGGATATTCATTAATATTATTAAATATATCTCTAATAATAATAGGCAAACTTTCAACTGTACTATTCTTAATAATTTCAACTAGTTTAGGATAATTATTAATATTATTAAATACATTAACAACAAAATCATTAATAAAACTAGTAATAATATCAAGAAAGTCTTTATAATCACCTATATTAGTAAATATCTCTTCAAGTGCTTCTGCTAAATCTTTAATAACAGTATCAAAAGACCATCCTTCCCAATTAGCAGGATTAGTCCAAGCAACATCACTAATATCATCACTATTATATCGTTGTGTCCAATTAATATTAGTTGCATCACGATAAGTAATAATATATCCTTTACGACGATAAATTTTATCAAGTTTATTAACAGTATCAGCAAAAGTACCTTCCCAAGTTAAATAAACACTATTACAAGCAGCAAGTATTCTATCAAGTCTAGTACCAGTTAAACCATCAAATACAGCTTGTATAACAGTTAAAGGATATATATTATATCTAGTATCATTTTCTTCACAATACTTATCTAGTATATGAATTGGCATATTGCCCTCTTTATCACATTGAACTTTACTAGGGTCAAAAGATTGACAATTAGTACCAACAAAAACATTTTCTTCTTCAGTCATAATTACCACGGATTAGAAACACGTTTAATATAATGTAAAGCAATAGTAGGCATAAGTTTATTAATAGCAAGATAATTACCTGTCCATCTATTACCGCTTATTTGACTCCAAGTCATTTCACCATTATTACTAATATTAGGTCCAGTCATATACCAATTAGTAGAACGATTAATGCCAAGATTATCAAATCTATTTCTATCAGTACCATAAGGATAACCATTTTTAACATCACCATCTAAATTACCTGATATAAATCTCCAGTTACTAGGTGCTATAACTTGATGGTTATTATCACCGGATTTAGTTTTACCAACAGCAACAGCATGTTGATGAAGAGGTAAATCAGTACCACCAATATAAAACGTATATGCATTTACATTACGACCCGGAGCAGCAGGGTCATATGTATCTTTAATATTTTCAAGAACTGTTTTCCAATCAAGATTTCCTTGTTTAGGATTATTATAAATATTAATACCATTAGGTATATAACCCATAACAAAACGTCCTTGTGCAGCAGTATAAACTTCCCAACCATTAGGAGGAGTTGAAGTATCCCAAAGCATAATAGAACCAATAGGAACAACAGCAGCAATCCAAGCTTGAATTTGACTAGCAGCAACTCCACCACCTTGTCCACTTCCACCGCCTTGTCCAAATCCTTCTCCAACTAATTTATTTTTAATATCAGTATAAAGAGAATTAAAATCTACATCAAGTCTACTAGGTTTAGTTTCACTATCTGCAAATTTATTCATAACAAGATACTTACCTGTTCTAGCTTCACCAAGTTGAGTAACAGACATGACATTATGAGTGCCATCTCCACCAGAGCCACCACCTCCTTCAAGACCAGCAATAATATCATTAATTTCTTGCTTAGTATAATAATTATTAAGTATAGAATTAATAATATTACGTACTTCTTCTTCGGTTAGTCCACCACCGCCAGAACCTCCACCGGCAGCGTTAATAGTAATAGTACCATCATTATTTTCAACAAAAGTAATATTAGTACCCGGTCTAATCTTATTTTTAAACATTGATACATAATTACTTTCAAAATATTGTTTATACTCATTACTGATATTACTACCATTTTGGTTTATTTTATTAAGAATTTCTTCAATCTTATTATTAATATATTGCTCAAGATTATTAATACTACCTTCTATATTATTATTTAAATCTCCAATCTTATTATAAATATCTTCAAATTTAGCATTATATTCAGTAATAAGATTATTAATTCTAGTATTAATATCAGTTATATCTTGTTGTAATTCAGATATTTGTTGGTCATGAATTTTAAGATGGTCATTAATCTTTTTAAGTTCTGCAAGAAGCCAAGCATAAAACTTTTCCATCTCTTCTCTTAACTTCTCTAAGAAAGCTTCAAATTCAGCACGAGTAAGATATACAGATAAATCAAAACCCATACTTACCCATTTTTCACCATCCCAAAACCAATAAAAATCATTAGTATAAGCTCCACCCCAACCAACAATTTCAACTTGTTTATTATCTTCACCTAAATCAAGAGGATGATAAAGTATTTGACCAACAGCCCAATTTCCATCAAGAGATATAGATTCTTTATCAAACATATCTTCTTGACGATAATTACTAAGAAGTCTACATTGATTTAATTTAACTGCACCATCATACATTCTACCACCTCTCCAAAGAATAATACTATTATCTGGAAGTTCAATAGTTTGTCCAGCTAAACAATAATCATATTGAAGTATATAAATAGTATTAGGCTCGTTAATCATATCTTGAGTAAGAGTATTAACACCACTAATCATATTCTTACGAAGATATTTACGAGCCTTTCCGCTATAATCATTTGTATTATAGTCTTTATCTGCAAATTTAAGAAGATTATCAACAACAGTTAAATCTTCTTCATCAGCTGCATTAGTAATCTGTGAAGCAGTAAACATTTGTTTAACAGATTCACTAAGCATTTCAGGAGTAATCTGACCTTCAAGTATTTGAACAGCATTATCTTCAAAATACTGTTTAAGCACTTGTGCCATATAATTAACTACAACATTACGACGAAGATAATTATCTTGAATATTAATACCAAATTCATCAGCAACTGCACGTTCTGCAATCGCTCTTGGAAACATACCACTAAATGATTCTACAAATTTAGAACCAATTTCAGAGTCAGCTTCAAGATGCCATTTCTTTGCATTAGTAACAGGAGTTATTTCATCAAGAATATAACTCTTTTTAGTTTCAATAACATAAACTTCACAACCTACTCCAATCTGTTCCCAAGTAAGAGCATCTCTATCTTCCATTGTAGATACTACAATTCTAGCAGCTTTAAGACCTCTTTGGACAACAGCAATAAGTTCTAGTATTTCTTTCTTGAAAGTTTCATAATCAATAACTAAATCTTCTCGAAGTTTAGCAATAGGCTGCCAATACTCTTCATTAGATAAAGGAATACCAGCAGGAACAGCTTTACGAGATATATAGCTAGCATAGAAACCGTCATGAACTATACATAGTCTTTCATAAGGTCTATCATTCCATTGACCATTACAAGTAAGACTAACTTTACCAAGTTCTTCTTCTATTGTTTTCATACATTCTCTAGGTTTACTAAATTCATAGTGTAGACCCCCCGTAGAGGATGGAACACATTCGCATTATTCATTATCATAATCAACATCACTAAGACTATAAGTTTCATTATATTCTTTACCTTCTTCTTTCTTCTCCCAAAGTTTACCAGTTTCAGGGTCAACATAAAATTTAGGAGCATCTCCACAACTAACTATTGCATGAATTTTACCTTCTTCATCAACAGGAAGCGTAATAGAACCACTATACTGAACTTGTTCACTACCTTCATAAATAATATTAAGTTGACCTTTAATATATTTAAGAAGAGTTTCAGCAAGTTTATCTTGACCAAGTTGATATGCTGCCATAGCAGATTGAAACATATTCCAACAAGTAACAATATTTTTATTATTACCTTTACAAGTAGCAGAACAATCATTAAGCATATCAAGTCCATATTGTGCCATAAGAACTAATAGTTTATGATAAACACAAACATATTTGCTAGGAACAGTCATATAAACATATTGGGGGTCAATCTCAACTTGTTCAGTTCCATCAGCTTTTACATAGACACCATTAACATAATTATCATCTATTTGTTCACTCATTCTATCATCAAGTTATTGTATGAATTAATAATTGATTTTTGTTGCTCATCAGAAAGCAATTCTAAGGCTTCTAGTGCTTGAATTAAAATTTGCCCTTGTGTTAGTTTGCACCAATTTTTTTCGTTCAATGGGAAGCCTAATTCTGCTATTCTCACCTGTTTTTCAGCCATGCTTGCAATACGTAATTGCATCTCTTTCGATAGCTGTTTTGGATTATTAATATAACCTCTTATCATAATACCATCTTATTTAAATGCCTTATTAATAATATAAGCAGTATAATCATTAACTCTAATATCAATACGTTTATTAAACGCAAGAATACGTTGATTAGAATCAAGATTTTTATTATAGACAATATTTATAATATCACCATAAATATCTTCTTTCCATTCTTCTTTCATATAATGACTAAGATAATCTTCATCACCACGATACATATTAAGTTTAGAATAAGCATCATAATAAACACTATTAACTAAATGTCTAGCGTTATATTCTATTTGGTCACGATTATTATCAACATTATTAGTAATAATAGTTGAAGCAACAAACTTTGCACATTCCGAAGCTGCATTAACCATAGTAATAGAAATAACAGCTTTAGATTTTTCTCTATCTTTTTCAATAATATCTCTAGTAACTATGTTAAGAAGTTTGGCAATATCATCTAAAGGATTTCTTTTGTTATTATCAATTATCTTATTAATTATAAGATAAATAACAATAACAATACCGGGAATAAGACCTTGTTCAAAGGCATTTTGAATTAATTCCATTTTTATAGATACAAGAATAGGGACTATCAGTATCAACACTAATGCTAATACCAATAGCCCCTATTCGATTAATATTACCTAATATTTACCTAATCGAGTCGGGTAATAGGTTATGCTTTTTCTTCAGTAGCAATAGCTTTAAGGATAGTTTCAACAGTTGTAATAGCAGCAGCTCCAGTAGGGAATGCTATTTGTACAATCTGATGAACAACTTCATCTCTAGTTTTCATTTCACGCGGAACAGCAAAACGAAGCGTAAAGATAGTATATCCAGCATCTGCACTATCAGGTTGTTTCAAAGGATTAAGCGGATATGTAGGATACAGTTCAGTATAAGTATCTCGATAAGTATATTCGATACCAGCATCGGCAGCAGCTTTATTAGCCAAATCAGTAATATAAGCCGCATCTCCATATGCAGGAAAACCAGTAGCTGTAACTGTAGCACTAATACCAACTAATTCATCAGCTCCAAGAATTTCATAATCAATACCTTTAGACTCAGCAGTTAAAGTAATTTTAGCATTATCAACTGTTGCTTTAATACCATGACCAATAGTATTGTTATTAATCTGATTAGCTAATTTCTTTGCTACATCATTAGCAGTAGGATTAAGACCAGTATGAATGGTAGCAGTCCAACGATTACGTTCATTGAACTTTAATCCTTTTTTCACAATCATAATAGAATAATCAGAATAAGCATTTACATCTCCAATAGTAAGATTAGCAGAGAAAGTAGTAGCAGCTTGATAAACACCTTTAACAAAAGTAAGATGTTTCTTATAAGCTGGAAGAACTACTGGACCATTTGCTTCACGACCAAGATTAATGTAAAACTTATCAGTAATCTTAGTACCGTTAGCGTCAATCATTTCCTCGCCATTAGCAAGATAAGTAAAAGCAACCGCTCCAGCAGCAAGAGGTAAGTCTGCTCCATAAGCGACTTTGCCCGCCAACAAAAATTGTCTCATTTTTAATTTAATTTAGAGTTTAACTTTGTTTATCAGCTCCATTAGAAGTAGCACCAATACTAGCAAGATAAATCTGTACTGCACGCATAACTATTTCCATATGTAAATAAGGAGGTAAATCACAATTAACCCAATCTTCTTCTCTATCTTCATCAAATTTAACTTTAGCAGGTTCTTTGATATAAAGATATTTAACTAATTGAGGTTTAACTGTATTATTACGTCCAGTATATATATCAACATTAATACCAGATTCATCTCCAAATATAGTAACTATCGGAGCATCTTTCGCAGCACGATTACAGAAATCTCTTAGCGTTTGACCTAAATCTTCAGCTTCAATAATTCTACAATCATAAATTGTCTTGCCATTATAACTAACTTGAAAGCCTGTATATAGCATTATTCCGTCGCTATCAATGTTAATTTTATAAGGGTCAACTTCTGTTCCACCACCTGTAATATCTCCGCCGTTAACAGTACCCGCTGTGTATAAAGTTCTAAGAGCATTAACAGGACTAATAGAAGCATTTTGTCGAGCAACCTTATCATTATAAGGAACAGGTCCGACGTTTTCTACTATTACATTTCTAGCTTTTTCAATTATAGCAGCATTAAGACAAATATCTATATCTTCCATGAGAATAGCACGAACGGTCTGCATACCCATCTGTTGTGCCAGTTCTCTGAACGTCACGTGCATCTCCCCAATGTTCATAATCAAATGTTTTTAAGTTTATTTTTATAAGCACTAACAAGAGCACTATTAGTAGGATTCTTAAACCATGTAACAGCTTCCTTAACATTAGCACCAATGAACTCACCATCAGGAGTAGTAATATTCTGATTATGAATTGCTCTGATAAATTCTCCACGAGAAATAAGAACCTCAATTAAAGATTTAATAGTAATATCTTTATCATTGCAAAGTTTATTAAACTTAGCAGGTTCATTTGTACTAAATTTATCAAGATGAGTTTGTTTATCGACAGTATCCATAGCCATACCGTTAGGAATATTAATATTATTGGCAACACAGTATTGAATAAATACAGCATCAAACAAATCACTATTCGTGAGAAGTTTAACATAATTGCCTTTAGCCGAATTAATTTCCTGACGATGTTTAGCAAGACGCTCAGCTTCTCTTTGGTCATCTTTAAAATAAAATCTAATAGATGGGTCAGAATTAATAAGAGCAATATCTTTAGCTACATCTTTATACAATAAACAATGACGATAAATTAGATAATCATCAAGAACAATAGGATAACCATATTTATACTTTTCACTTTCAAGAAGATTTAACTTAGTAATCTTAGCTTCAAGAGCTTCTCTAAGTTCTTTAACTCCTTTACGGTCACTATTCATATAAGCAGTTTCAATAGCTTCTTCTTCGGCTCTAAAACGAAGATAATCTCGTTTACGATTCCAAAAGAAAGAAATATCAAAAGTCTTACCTAGTTCATCAACTGAAACACTAATATTATTAAGATAAGCCTTAACCCGTGAAATAAAGTTTTCATTATTAGGAGCAAGACCAATTAAAGCAGGAAAATAAGATTCAATCTCACCTTTATTAGAAGAAAGAGTACGAGAACTACGAACACAACTACCAATCTTATCCATTCGTTTAGGTAATGTTTTATCATTAACTCTACGATATAATGAATAATTAGTAACTAAATTAATAGTAATAGTTCGTTTTTCAGTATAAGGTTCATCAAGACTTTCATCTCTAAATCCTACTGTATTAGCAGGCTGTTTATCTACTCCATCCTCTACGGGGGGTATAACCTGTTTATCTGTATTTATATTAGAAGCAGCAGGAGTATTTTCTCCTGCTTTATTAGCTTCATTTACTTTGTTAAAATCCATATCTTAAATAGCTTCTTTTAAATGATTATAATACACATTTCAATAAGAACATCTTAGTGGTATTATCTACCTGCAAACCAATAGAGCCTTTAACTTCATAACGAGCCATATCAATTTCAGTAGCTGCATGATTAGTATTAGGCAATCCCCAGCAAGTAGGAATATCAGTCATACCTTCGATAACTTTAGCTTTATAAGCTTGTCCTTTTTGACGTACTATACGAACATTCTGATTACCTTTATAATTACTCATATCAACCAAAGCAGCTTGATGAGAAGTAATAGGGAGGCCAGTAGTAGGATGAATCATACCATTTTGCTTAGCAGCTTCAGCATCAGTACCCTTATCGAAATAAGCATTATGAATAACAGTAATAGTATATCCATCTGGAGTTTTATACTTATCAAAGTAACGTCCATAAGAAAGACCATCACCATTATCTTGAATCATCTTTTCACCAAGAGGTGTAATAAATCCGTTTTCTTTAGCATCAGTTCTGATAGCCATTTCAAAGTCACGAATAAATCCTTTACCGCCCATAAGAGCTACATTCTTATCACCATCTTGAGTATCACGGTCAAGAACATCACCGATTGTACGTTCAAGTTTGTTAATAGTCAGAACTTCACCATAAGTATCGTAGTTAGATTCACGACAAATTTCTAACATACCAGCAGTATGAGGAATAGGTTTACCATTATCATGGTCTTTCAAAGGAATAGTACCATCAGGTAAACGGTTATATTCAGACTTCCACAAACGTTCTTCGTTCATTACTCTCATGTGCAAGTTGAACTGTCGCATCTCTTCGTTAATCCAAAGATTAGAAGTACCACCATTATCATTTTGGAATTGATATTGAGTAACAACATTAGCAAGATTACCAGCTATTTCTTTAGAATAACGATAAAACTCAAGTTGAGAAGTCATTCCAGCAGGCCCTATAGTATTGCTTCTGTTACCTTTAGAATAAGATTCAGAAACAGTAGGAGCACTCATTGCCCAATACATACCTTTAGCCAACCATTGAGGGTCAACATAAGCATCAGGATTGGGAGAAGTAAGTTTCAAAAGATAAGCATAACCATAAGCAGATTCACCTAAGTCTTTCTGAATACGAACTTGAGTAACGCCATCGGGAGCAGTAAGACCATGTTGTTCAATAAACCAATGAGTAGAGAAATGAACTTCAAATTCACTACCATTTTGACCCGGTTTAGTAACAGCAGTATTAAAGTAAGTTACAAAGTCTGTAAACTTCATACGACCCATAGTTTTCCAAGTCCATTGTACAGTAGTAACATTTTTAATACCACGACTACCTTGACCTTCAGTAATAAAACTTAAAGGAAAACGGTCATCATCCATACCATAATTATAAGTCAGAAAACTATTAATTTCTTCTGGCTTTTGAAGCTGAAGATAAGCAATTGATTCTTCATTAGAATAACCTCTATCTTCATAACGAGTTTGTCCAATAACACGTAATGTTTTCATCTACAAATTTACTATTATGTTAATAACCAAAACGCTCATCTTTCAGAACGTCTTTTTTAATGTCAGGTTTAGTTATTTTAATAGCTCCTTTTGTAGATTTACGTTGACTAGCAGTAAGTTTCAACTTTTTAGCTTCTTTATCAGAAACAGCCATTTCTATCAAACTATCATAACCTTTACCTGTATATTTAAGCCAAGCCTTAAGCAGTTCTTCATCGCGTCTTTCAGCAGGAGATAACTTCATTAAATCATTTTCATAACGAGAAAGTCCTTTATCATCAACTTGATAAACATAATTGAAGAAATCTTCAGGAGTAGTAGAAATCTGTTTACCATTACGTTCAATAATAACAGTTTCGGGAATACGATAACCAGCAATCTGTCGCTTATCAATACAATCTTTAACTCCATTCCAAAATTCCACAAGTTGTTTCTCTTCTTCTGCTTTAACTCGCATAGCTTCTTTAGCATTAGCTTCACGCATTTCGTTATCAGCTTTCTGAAGAGCTTCAAGTTCTTCTTTAGCAACATTGAAAAGTTCATTACTATCTTTAAGATATTGAATATACTTATCAACATTACCACGACGATTAAATTCCTTAAACGCCTCACGAACAATAGCTTCTTGTTGACTTACATTATTTTCATCTACTTCAATACCGCTTCTATCTCGAAGTTCACCAAAGCCTTCAAATGAATTACCATTTGCAACATAATAATTAAGAAAATCACCAACAATAGGATAATCTTCAAATAATTTATTAACACCAGCTTGAGCAAATTCATCACGTTTTAAATCAATAACGGATTGAATATAACTTGCAACTCCTTGAGGAGTATTATCAAAAGCAACTGGTTTACCATCTTCTGAAGTAACAGAAACACCTACAAGTTCTTGAATTGATTTAACATCAATAGTATTTTCTTCTTTAGTATCTTCTACTTCAAATTCTTTAAGATAAGCAGCAACTTCATTTTTAGCTTTAAAGATATTACCTTTATCGTCAATAAGATTACCGTCTTTATCAACAGTATATTTATTATCCCCATCTTCGATAATAGTGCCTTCTTCTAAACCATGTTCAGCATCAGCGTCATTCGCTTTGTCATTAGGCTTACCCCCCGTGGAGGATGGAGATTGGTTATCTTTATTAGCATTAGAATCACTATTCCCATCTCCATTACCATTATTAGTAATATCATCAATAGGATTACCATCAGCATCTAACTGCCCTGTTTTACCTGTATCAAGGTCTGTAATGTCGTCAGTAGGTTTTCCATCACCATTAGATGTTTCACCATTAAAACCAAAACTATCAAAATTAGGCATAACTCTTTGTTTTTAATTAATTACTATATCACAAATATAAACTATAATAATAATATGAGTTTTACTTGTATCGTTAAAATATGTTCACCTTTAAGCCGATTTGCCGACTAACATACTATTGCTAACTAGGATATTTATTACTGATAACCTAACCTGTCGCTTTCAGAGAAGCCGTGTATGAATCAAATTTTATCATAATGATTAATCTATCACGAAATTAATAAAGTGCTTAAAATGAGCTTAAAATGGCTCATGTGGTGTAAAGAAAAATGAAAATGGGCTGAACCTACTTTCACAAGCAAGTCCAGCCCTATTATGAACAAAATTTAGAAGTACAGCCGATTATTTACTTTTACTATCATAACGATTTTTATTCGTTTTTGCAATCTTGACTTTATCATCACTTTCTTTAAGTTTAACAGCTAATTCTTTTTCTTTAAGTTGCGCTTCAACAGAAGTTTTTTGAGCATCTAAACTAAGTTTACTACGTTCAAGATTAAGTCTAGCATTTTCCATACGTTCTTCAGCTTGACTCTTTTCAGCATCACTAAGACCATTATCAAAACTCATAATATTAGCATTTGCTTTCATAGCTTCAATCTGACCATCAAGATATTTTTCAACTCTAATTGTTTCTCTATCTTGTTCTGCTTTTCTATCAATCTTAGCAAGTTCAAATTCTTGACGAAGTTGTTCTGTTTGTTGAGAAACACGTTCAACATCAAGTTCATGCTCACGTTGAATATTTTGATATTTATCAATAAGTTTACTAATTTGAGCAACATTATCTCCACGTATAGCAGCATTAGCCATATCCATATTACCATTCTGAGCAGCACTAAATGCAAGTTGTTTATATTGTTCAAGTTTCTCACGTTCTTTAACAGAAGTTTTACAAGTAACAATATAATTAGCAAATATATGACTATTAACATCAAGACTTAAATATCTAATATCGCCATCTTTAGTTTTATAAGAAGTATTAAGACCATCAATCCAAGCAAGTTTAGTATAATCCATTTCAGCTTGATAATCTCGTTCTCTCATTTTATCAAATATAAATTCAATAATAACAGAACCCATACTTCCACGAATAACTGCTTCTTCAGTAACTCCTTTACCAGCACTATTAGCAATCTCACCATAACGTTGTGGAGTCATATCACATTCCATTTTAGCAGTTTGTTCAATCTCTTGAATAAGTTGCCCAAGTTCAGTAATATAATTATTCATACGACTTTCAAGATAACGAACATTTTGTGCTTTAACAAGATTAGCATCATCTTCATCATCAATATAAAGTACACCATCAGCAGCCATACGATATATAGTTTCAGCAGGCTTTTTACCAAGAAGAGATTTAGCAATCATAAGAACGTTCATCTTATTTTTAGCAATAGCCATTTCTCTATGATAAGAAACTATATTACGAAATACTTGATAAGGAATAACTGTATCTACAATACTAAATCTTCCAAAACCAGGCAAAAGTTCTGTAATACCATTATAAGGAAGTTTACCATTCCTATTATAAGCAATAGGACGAGCCTTATAAGGATATATGCTTGTAGCACGAGAACCAATTCTAACGCTCTCATAAACTTGTGGACGCCACACCCATTCAATACTAATATCACCACCAGCAGGGTTAAGTTGATAAGTTTCATCAACAATTCTTGTTGTAACAAATGCTCCATTACTATATGTAAGAATACCTTCTTTTATTTCACCTCTCCAAGCAGTATGCCAAACTTCAAATAAACCATTATTAGCATCACGAGCCATTATATTAGTGTTCTTAATATGTTGTAAATCATCTTTATTAAATTTACTGCATATATCACCAAAATAATACATATATTTATCCCAATTTAAAAGTGCTTTATCGCTAGAAGTAGTAGCACTATATTGATAATATGTATCAAGAGCTTCACGTTCTTTTTCAGAAAGATATTCATAAAATTCATCTATAATTTGTTGTTTAGTCAACATACGACGTTCAGCAAACATATCATAATCTTCTGCAAACATATTATCGTTAGGAACAGGAAAAGCATCTCTAACACTAACAACACGTTTAATTAATTGATTACCTACAACATCTCTATATGTGTAACAAGCTCCAAAAGCAACAAATTCAAAATAAGCTCTAGCGTATATAGTAAAAGCATCAGTAAGGTCATCAATAACATTAATTAAATCTTGTCCTTGTGCGCTAATATCATCAATAAAATTTTCATTAAACTCTTTAATAAAAGCTTCAATATCAACAGCTTGTTCAGGATTAAATTGTTCAGGATTATTACCTTCATTAACAAACTGCATATAACTTTCTTGTATCTTCTTAGCAACAGCTTGTTCTGCAAGCATCATAATTTGTTTACCAAGTTCAGCATCTCTAGCAAATACAACTTCTGGATTATTAGCTCCAACAATAAAATCATGTGGATTCTTAATATATTCACCAATATATCTTCTAATAATACCTTTCATCATATCATAATTACGCATAGTAGCTGGAAAACGAGTAAGATTTTCATCTTTCTCATTATAAGGATTAAGAGTTTTTCTATAATATTCTCTAGGAATATTACCAAGAAGAATATTAAACTTTTCTTCTACATTAAAATCAGCTTTACAAGCAATACCAGCTTCTATAACGTAATCACAACACTTAGCATACCAATCAACTTCTTGTTTTTCAGCATAACTAACGTGCTGATTAGGAAAATCAAGTCTACCAAAATTATACATATCTTTATCTATTTAATCTTAAAACCATTGTCTATTAAAAATATCTGTTTTATCATTATCTTCTGTAACTTTCTTACGACTAGCAAGTTCTCGTTTACCTTTAATATCAATAGACTTCCAATATATACCTAAAAGTATAAGACTAGATATACGGTCAAAGTTACCTTCAGCATTAAACTTTTTAAGTTCAAGAATTGTTTGATAATCAAGAAATCTTTCAAAAACATAAATATCTTCTCCAAATTCATTCTTACCAATAACTTCATATAAGAACTCTTTAAGAAGTCGAAGACCATCTAGTTTCTTAGGACCACTACCAATATTATAGCCATAACTAGTACTAACTTTTTCTTTAACAGCAGAATCCCAAACATATAAAGGTTCATAACCTAGATATTTAGTAGCTTTCCATTTACGAAAATTAGAAACAGTTTCACCACGATTTATTTCTACAAGTCCAGTACCAATACAATTATACCATTTACATAGTCGATAAAACTTTTCATCAGCTTCTTCTAGTCTTTCAGTACGTCCATAATATGCAGCACATAACTTAGGTTTAAATCCATTACGTTCTCTAGGCATTTCAATAACAAATATACTATTATGAGAATGTCTATCAGTAATTTCTTTTTTATCTTTATCAATACCAACAGGGTCATAAACTGCAACATAAGTACCTGGAAGAATACTTCTTACAAGTCTATCATTAATATATGTTTCTTCATATTCTGGAGCAAACCAAACTCTTATACAACCATGAGGGTCTTCGTTACCACGTCTAGGAACTCCTTGAATATAATCATAAGTTTTCATATCAGGATTTTCAATTCTTATACGAGCATTAGATTTAAAATAAATCTTTTTAGTTCCATCTTCAAATAGTTCACCATCAGTATAAAACTTATAACTATTATCAACTCTAAGTTTATCTTCAAACTTATTAAGAGCTTCACTACTAAATATATTTTCACTAGCACTACTAAAAGATTCAGCAGGAAATAAAGCACGCTGACCAAGATAATTAAGATATTCTGCAAAAGTCTTAGCAGTCTTTTTCTTTTCAACTCTTTCTCGTGCAGCAAGTTGAAGTCCTATTCGTAGATTACTATTTCCATCTTCATCAAATCCTTTAACTCCATCTATCTCTCCTTCAAGACCCCAAGCATAAGATTTAAAGAATCCACAAACTTCATTACGAGCATCATTATCAAAAACATTTTCAAAAGCCATAAATCCAAATGCTCTAGGATTATAAAAGTTTTGTTCAAATATTTGCATATTAGCAGCAGTAGCAGTTCCCCAAGCCATAAGAGTACCAGTAGTACGAGTACCAACAGTCATTGTAGGTTCAGTTACATTCATAAATTCATCAAAATTTTGCATTGTAGATAGCTCTTCAACTTTAATTGTAACAGCATCTTTACCAATAGCACAGTCTGGATTATTATTAGCGCTAACGCTTAAAAGAGAACTAGACCAACTATCATCAGCTTCAACTCCATTTTTCATACGATAACCAAGTTTAAAACTATCAGTAGTAGGACTATATATACCTCTTTTAAATGGAGTCTTTTCTTCAAAGAACTTTAAGTTATTAACAGCAAAGTCACTTAAACCACCTTGTTTAATTAAATATTTATTATCAGCTGCAACATGAATAACAACTTTATGTTTAGATAAGTTAACTTCATTAGAACTATCAGCAGCCATAATATAAGAAAAACCTCCACGTCGAGTTTTATCAATAATAAGATGTAAACCATTACGTCTACAAAATTCTATAATTTGCCAAGTCCAAAATTGAGCATCAATAAAACTAGGAAAACTATAAATCTTTTTAGCAGTAGCTCCATGTTCAGTAATAATAACAGATGATTCATCTGTACGTTCCATACGAGTATAATTAAGAAAATTATAATGACCACCTGTTATCCAAACATCTTCTATACTTCCATCTGGATTTTGCCAACAAGGAGCAGAAAAACCATTACGTCGTCTATCACATTCTCTACGTCTAAATTGTCTATGAGGAATACTATCAACTTTAAATTGAGTATATTTACCTGTGGCTTGATATGTTCTAGCAGCTTCATTAAAAAGTTCAGTATTAACAAATTTGCCAGGTCTAATATTTAAAAGAAAGCCACCACTATCTCCAATTAAAAAGTTATTATGAGGGTCATACCATCCACAATCACTAGCTTTCTTATACTTTTTCTCTTTATCAGGTTCTTCAATGTATTCTAGAAAAGGATATTTACCATCAGCCATAATATTTTATTTAACTAGTAAACAAACAACAAAAGCGATAGCGCAAACAGCACCACCGCTTACCAAATATCTATTCTTACGTTTAATACGTTCAATAGACTTATTTAAATTATCATTTACTTTATTACTATTATCAAGATTATTTTGTAAAATTTCAACTTCTTTATAAAGAGCATTATATTTAATCTTATGAAGATTAATTATACTATCTTGTTCGTTAATAATATCTTTATAAAGTTTAGCTTTAATAATTTTAGTATTAGCAATCTTAATCATATTAATAGGGACAAGAACAGTTGTATCAGTAGTGTTGACTCCCCGTAGAGGATGCACTACATTATCAATCTTACTCTGACACCAACTTCTTGAATAACTCCCAAGTAGCACTGTCATTAAGACTAATAACTTTATCTTCAATATCTTTCTCATGTTCTTTAAGTTTATAAACTATACTTTCTCTTTCAGTTATAACTAACTGTATAGAATCAATCCGAACATGATTAATAGCGGTGTCACTTTTATTATATGAATTGACTTCTACACTAAAACGACTTATTGATAAATACAGAGTAACACATAAATTAATAATCGCTATTATAAATATTGCTATCAGCATCTTCTTCATAATTCTATACAGTATTAAGTTAATCTTTTATTTCTATAAGTTTATTAAGTAAATCAAGGTTCCATCTACCAGTTTCTTTAAGACCAAGAACTCTTTGAGCCATCTTGATAGCAGCAACTTGACCACAATTCACGTTAGTATCAAATAATTGTTCAGCAACTCTCTGACTATTAAAATCATCAAGTTCAAATACATCCCAATAACCTATTTTATACTTTTCCCAAACAAGTTTCTGAAGCTGAACATCATTATCAAGTTTAGACTTAAACTCTTTACTACCAACAGTATAATATTTCTTATAAGAATCAATCATAGTCCAACCTTGCCAAGTAGGATTATATTTACGACTGATACCTCTATAAGTTTCTCCACCAGCATCATCTTTATCGTTTACATAACCACCTTCTTTAATAGATAGTTTTTTAAAAGCATCTCCAAAGTAAGCCATAATTTAATTTATATAAGGATTAGTACAATATCTAAAACAATCAACAGCATCATAATATTCATCTTCATCAAATTCTTTAATTGTAACCCAAAACCAAAGAACTTTAATTTGAACTTTATAAATCACAAATTCAAAGTCATCACCAATATGATGTTCATCGCCAATTAATCTTATATTTTTTCTACGATTAATAATATACATAACTTATTCTTCAAGAGTTCTACGAATCCAACCTCTAAGATATTTGATATTATTTCCTTTTCCGGCAATATCATTATAATATCTAATACGTTCAAGTTTATATTTAGCTACAAAATAATCAGCACTAATTGTAGTATCAGACTTATAAGCGTTAAGAGAATCTTGAGTTCTACGAAGTAATTCTTTAGTTAAAACTAATTCATTAACAGCAGTAGAATCAGTAACAGGAACATAACGAATTTCAGGAACTGGAGTAATACGTTTAGTACATCCACTAGATAAACAAATAGCAAATATAACTAAAACAATAAAACCAATAATTACTCCAATTAAATTGTCTTTATTTAATTTCATATAGCAAGTTTAAATTGAGTTTGAACACTACTAGCTTTAATTTGTAATTCTCTATCTTTAAGAACTTTATTAATATCATCACGTAGATAATTCATAGTAAAGAATTTAGTAGTTTCAACAGGATTTTCTTTAATATGATAAAGACCATCAGAAAATCTTTTTGGCATACCATATTCATTAAGTTCAAAATCACTATCAATATGACATAACCAAATACCTTTAATAGTTAAACCAAGTATATATTCAACAGCAAAAGCATACATACTAAGTTGAAGATTATATATAGCACCATTACAATTAGGAAGATGATTAAGAGGAGCTAAAAGTCGTTCATCTTTATCAACCCAAACATTAGTTTGTTGTGCAGGTTTAACTGTTTTATCTTTCTTATAATAACCACTACTAAATTTTAATCCACCACGATTAGTTTTCCAATCACCTACAACAGCACAATTAGTATCTTCATTAACTAGAAGAATATCAATAGTTCCACTAATTAACCAATCTATAAGAAACATACCAATCTCACTATAAATCTTATATCCTCTTTCAGTGTACATTTTAAACGCATCATAAATAAGAGGATAACGATTATTAGTAAGTTCAATAAAATCTTTAAGATTAAGTAACTTATAACTAGCACCAAAATTTGGAATATCAGCAATAGTAACCATTACACCATCTTCACGTTTATCAAGATAATTAATAGCTTGTTGAAACATAGATGCTCCTTTAACACCATCTTCAAGACCATTGTGAGTATTAGTTCCACGTTCACAAGCTTCTTTAGTAATAGTTGACCATTGTTCCTCTAGTTTCTTCTCACTTATTCCTAGTTCTTTAGACTTCTTTCTCAACCAATAGTTCTTATCAAATTTAGGAGCATAATTATGAAGGATAGTAGTGGTTGAAATATAATCATTACCAAGACTATCGTTATACTTATGTTCTTCTTCATGAAAAATAAGTCTAATATCATTATATCTTTTATCTTTAAGTTCCATATTAATATTATTAAGTTCAACACTAGCTTGGACCCGCTTCGGCACTACGTGCCTACGCTAGACTCCCCGTGGAGGATGGAGTAGATTAGCATCAGCTTATTCTTCAATCATACTACTAGTAATTTCAACTCCACCTCTACCAGCAACATTCTCTTGTTCATACAGAAGATTTTCTTCAGCTACATTAAGAGCTTTAATCGTGTTTGGAAACTGATTAGCTAAATCATTAATTTGTTTCATATAACCAATAACAACTGGAACATCTTCTAGACTAGCACCATCAGATAATTTGTCATTCAACAATTCATTTAACTTGCTAGCAGCTAGAGCAACATTATGAATACCACGCTTAATATTAAGTACAGCTTCCATACCAGCTCCAGCTTTTTGATTATAATATCTTTTAATAAGTTTCCAAACAAGAATATCAGGTTGATAATTTTTAGGTAAATCAAAGTTTTCAATAGCTTTCTTAAGAGCTTCTTTTTCACTAAGACCTTCTTGTAGACACGGGCCTTTAGGGTCACCAAGATAATAAATAACTCCAACTTCTTTAACATACATCTCTTTATTAGGAGATTTATCTCTAGTATAAAGAAGACTAACATCTCTATCAAGAAGTTGTTTAAGTGTAGGAGCTTTTGGCATACCAGTTTCATCTATGGTCAGCATCCAATCCAATTCCAAACCGTTCATATATTTCTTCTACTTCTTCATCAAATTCAATAATTTCAAGTTTACCCATAGCATATAGCCAAAGATTAGCATAAGCAGCACTATGTTTTTTACTTAGTTTAATCCAAATAGGAAGAAGTTTCTTTTTAAATTTAAGTTCAGTCTTAATCTTTTCTTCTTCTTCATAATGTTTTTGCTTTTCTTCTTCCATAACTTTAGCAGTATATTCTTTATACTCTTCTCTAGTCATAGTTTTTCTAGCTTCTTTAAAGTCTTTATAATGACTAATAAGTTTGGAACGATACCAATTCTTTTGAATAGTACCAATATGAGGAATAGCAACACATTTATCTTTTCGTATATTAATACTAGCTTCTTTTTCAAGACTTTCAATAATAGATTTACAAAGTATTCTATCATCACCTTGAAATCCAATATCATCTAATATATTATTTATATCTTTATAAATAAGAATATAATCATCATCAAAATCTTCATGAGAACTAGTATTAGCAATATTAAAACTAGTATTAGTCTTAAAATCCATAATTGAAAGTTTAAGAACTCTTCTTAGATTACTACTATAAACAAGAACACAAGTACCTATAATTTTAAATTATATATAAGTAGTTCTAAGAAGAGTTCGATTATTTAGACGAAATGGCTAATTAGCTTTTTCAGCAGAATGATAAACAAAAGGATTAATAACCTTATGTTTATCAGTAATAGCAGCTCTTAAATCATTAATAGCTATAACTTTAAATTCAACAAACCAAACTTTCTGTCCTTTTGTATATCCTTGATTTTGTCCAAAAGTACCAACAGTAATAGAACGAGTTAGTTCAGTATCATTAGTAATATACTTATTAACAAATTGAGGACTAAGAACATTATGTTTAAGATAAAGATGATAGCCACGTTCAAGAGTAGAACGGTCAATAATAATCTTATCCATTTGATTCATACCAATAAGTTCAGCATCTTCTTTACTAATCTTAGCAATAATTGGCATAACCTCAACTGTACTTACTTTACTATTAATAACACCAAACAAACTTTCATTTTGGCAAAGAGCAACAACACAATAATGTTTAGCAATAACTACATTAGTAAGAATAGCGTCAAGTGCTTCACTTGTTATTTCGCTAATGTCAGTAGGTATTTGAATACCAAAATCTTTAAATTTACTTTCAACTTTAATCATAATACTAAATTATTTAGTTTTAATAATACTATCAATACCAATATTTCCAAGTTTAAGTTTACTAGGAACTTTAACTTCTTTTTTATTCCTTTCACCACTATGAAATTCTTTAGTGTATTTAGGTTTAGTTTCACTTTTATCTTTACCCATAACTTAATTGTTTTTAGCAAATGTAAGAGTTTGAATGAATCTACCAAGAGAAAAACTATTTTTAACATTTCAATCGTAGAGGATTATATGATTATAAATATGCAAGTCATACTCCCCGTGGAGGATGGAGATGAGTTAAACTTAACCATATTAGTATTGATAATATTAATAGAGATAATGATAATGATAATAGTATTGATTAACTTGATGTGATTGATACTGATTGTATTCATCCTCTACGGGGAGTATAGCGGAGAGCGAAGCTCGGAGCGGGTCACAGCGAATCTATTAATACTGATTATATTAAATATTATATATAATATATCTATATAGATACTATTGCTAACTTATAATTACTTGATTATCAATAAGTTATAAATATTAATTTATACCATACATGGAATAGATTTCGCTATTTATTTGCTATATTTATACCATACATGGAATAGATTTCGACATTTCCTAGAGTAATATATTTTTATGTTAAACTTAATACTATTATTGTTATGACTTTTAAAGAAGATTTTAAACCTACTAAAGTTTATAATAAACTTGTTAATGATGTTTGTTATAATGCTGATTGTTTAGAAGAATTTGAAAAACAAAGACTTGTTGTTGCTAATCCTTTTAGTTATAATAAAAGTACCAGAACTGGTATAGTTGCTGAATTTGATAATGGTTATCATCTTAGTAAAGAAGTTGGCATTAAACGTAATTTTGTTACTATTGGTATGAGAGTTTGGGATATAATAAGAAAAAATAGATATGCTGTTATTATTTCTTTTATTGGTTATATTGCTGAAAATATTAAATTTAATAGTAATGTTATTTATATTTCTCATGATTTAATTAAAGGTTATGGTTTAGTTAAGCCTAATTATAGAGATTATTATAACGCTATTGCTTATCTTGAAGATGAAAATATTATTAAAAGAACTAATATTAGAAATATTTATGTTGTTAATCCTATTTACATATTTAGAGGTGATGTTAACAAACTTATTAATATTATTAGTGAAGCTAAATTAATAAAAACTTTTGATGATAAAGATAGACTTATAGTTGATAAATTTGTTTTATTTAAAAATGATACTGATAAAGGTATTGTAATTGCGAATAAAGATTTGTATGCAACTGAAGTTGTAGATATTGGTGAGGACTGAATTAAATATAATAGTAATGATAGTAAGGATAATGACGAAAATACTGAAGATAAAAATTATGAAGATAATAGTAATGTATATTAATGTTTTGATAATGATAGTAAGAATGTTGAAGATAATAGTAAAAGTGATAGTATTGAAAATAGTGTATATTGGTGTGATAGTGAGGCTAGTGAGTAGGAGGGGTGGGTCATTAAACTCGTCTTGACTACCCCCGTCAAGTTCTAGGAAAAAGTAAAGTTCTCACTCTCATTATCAACATTAAATACATTGAGATTATTCATCTCATTACATTACTAACTATTAATACCAATCATTATGAAAACAAACAAACCATTGTTGTTAGTTGCAATCATACTGATGATGCCAGCTATCATACTAGCATTGAAAGTAGAGCCAACTAGTGATGAACAGATTACTGCTGTTGTATTTGGAATACTATCGGCTATTGTTAGTTATCTTAGTAGAGATTAATCTCTACTAGATGATGTTGCTCATTATCAACATTAAATACTTTGCAGTTGAAACGAAAACAACTGTCAGTAATGCTACTGATTAGCGTAATTAAATACTTAATAGTCATGCCAGACGTTAAAGATTTAGCGCAAGCTGCACAAGGTGCTGCTGCTGCTTCCGAGAATGTTAATGTAGTTGAACCAACTATTAGTGTTAACCAACCTGTTCAACCTACTGTTGAACCAACTATTAGTGTTAACCAACCTGTTCAACCTACTGTTGATACAGATAACCAAAGTTCTGCACAAGTGGAAACCATTGATGATGTTGTTAGACGCATCTGTACTGATGGTCATAGTTATGTAATGACTACTGTCATTACTAATATTGATTGTCAAGAACGTACAGGCCGTAATGGCAAGTCTTATCTCAATGCGTTTGTTACTATTGCTAGTCCTGTTAAATGTGCTCAAAGTATGCCTGATGGTACACATCGAATGGGTATGCTTGGCGCTATTCAGATACCATTTGACCAAATGCTGCTTGTAATGCGCAAAGACAAGTTCTACGGTAGATTTGTCAACTATATTGGTGAAGCTGCTGAGGCTGGTTTTGCTAGTATGTATCTGACTGGTGTTGCTGTCAAAGTTCTTTGTCAGTTTGTACCTGCTGGTGTACAAGGACGTAATCCATTTACTCGTAAAGATAATCTTTACAATGTTGTGGATTATGATAGATATGCATATCATATTGTAGGTATCGAACAGCCTGCTGACCCTGTTCTTGTTGGTGCATATAATGTACTTATCAAGCAGATTATGGAGGACGCTCGTGCTGCCATTGCTGCCAAGCGTGAGGCTAAAGCTAAAGCGGCTAGTTTTGTTGCTACTGCAATGAGTGATGGCGATATGCCGTTCTAATGAACATGGTGCTACTAACCTTCGGGTTGGTAGCACTGATGTTATCAACAATAGTTTTGTTGATGCTGTTGCTAGTGTTCAACATGGAAATGCTCATCATCAACATTAAATAGATTGCAGCAACGGACTTAACAGTCTGATAAGACTTGTCAATAAAGACCTAGCTGTAAATTCTGATAAGTCTTGTCCTAATATTAATCATCATGAAAGTACATCGTATTATTACTACTATTGAAGTTGAGAATGATAATTCTATTACTTCTATTGAACTTATTAAACTTCATCCTGCTAGTGATTGTATTCTTCTTGCTATTACTAATATGACTACTAATGGTAATGCTGAAGATATAACAAAAGTATATGATAGTGTTAATAAGAGCAGACTTGGTATTGCTAGTAAATTAAAAAGTATCGCTCGTATTATTAATGATAGTCTTGATAGCTATGATTATAATGTAGTTGCTGATGATAATTCTACTAATGAAACTAATGATGATGGAATCCTATAACATTAAGCAATAGTCCTCGCGTGCGTGCACATACGCGCGTTCCTTGGAACAAAAATTATATATACGTAGTATATATAATTAAGTGGTTATTACACGTGTGTGCGTACATTAGTGTTATAGTTGCATTTATGCTACGTATAACTGTTACTCCACAATCGGAACGTAGTTCAGTTGTGGCTAAGGATAATGGAGGCAAACTTGCCGATATTATCCGCTACCACTAACAACTCATCTTGTTAAACAAGATGATGTTGGTATGACTGTCGTGACTGGTGTTGATACTGATATTGGTCATGGAGATTTACTCTCATAACAAAAAGTTATAGAGGTGAAATTAGAGGTAACGAGAGGTATTGAATGTGGAGAAAGAGGATGTGGAGATGAAAGTGGTGAATGTGGATTTCGTGGAGAATGAAATAGTGGAGATGGATGTGGTTCAAATAGGGTTAAATTGAGGTTGAATGTGGAGATGAGAGTGAGTTTGGTAGTGGTGAATGTGGAGATAAGTGTGGAGATGGTCATACTGAAGGAACTAGACTTGCTGCCATTCCTTTTCCTCCTCTTCATCCTTCTCTTCATCCTATTCCTAATCAATCTAAACCTATTGTTCCACTTCTCTCATTCTCATTCATTATAACCTTTAGTTATATCTTCATAACTATTAGTTATAACCTTTAGTTATATCATCGTTGTTAGTATCAGTTCCAACTCCCTCTCTTTCTCTCCTATAACTTCTAGTTATAACTCTCATAACCTTTAGTTATAACTATTTTATCTCTATCATCTCTAGTTATATCACTATCAGTTTCAGTCATATTCATCATGGCTATCTCTATCAGATTTAGTTCTAGCTCTACTACGTCTATCGTCATGACTATTAGTTATACAATTACTATCAAGACTAGCTCTAACAGCAATATCAAATCTAATAAGACTTTTAGTCATAATGACCAATAGCATTAGTTCTAGTTAATAATAGCACTATTAATACTATCAATATTATAATGACTATTAATACTAGTCATGCTAATATTACTGGTGGTATTACTAATGATATTCTTAATATTCTTGATATTACTGATTCTCTTTATACTAATGATACTCTTGATACTATTGATATTTATTATACTCGTGGTAAGTTAATTCCTATTGCTATAATGATTTTAGTTATTTTAATATAGCTATTGATTATTAGTTAGAATTATAGTATAAATAAATTATAATATATTTGGAGTATTATATTTAATTATTATATTTGTCGTGTTGTTCAGTAGAGTAATATTGCTACTGATAATAATATTAATCTTAAACTTATAAGTGTTATGGTAAATTTTGATAATGTTACTAGTAATGTTCAATCTAAGCCTAGAAAGAAAACTATGGCTGAAAGTTTAGAAGAAGCTAAACAAGAAGGTAAACTTGTTGTTCCTGAAGAAGATACACAAGTTAATACTGTTGTTAGTAGTGAAACTGTTCAGCCTAAGAATAAAGCTAGGAAGAAGAAACAAAGTAAAGTTCGTAAACAGGAAGAACAAACTAATGCTATTAGTCAAGCTAATGAAGATAATGATTTTAAAGATGCTAAGACTGATAAACGTGGTATTCCTGTTGGAATTAATGTTCCTCAACATATTCTTGATGTAGTTTGTATTGTTAAATTCAATGCTACATTTAGACGTCATACTTCTCTTAATATTCTTCATGCTCTTGAAGATGATGGAAGAATATGTAATTCTAAAGGTGCTTATGTTGACTTCTTATGGAATAAGTTTAGAGTTACTGCTGATGGTGGACTTCGTAGAGAATATAGATATACAGATGATTTATTCATTGATGCTTTAGTTAAAGCTCATGCTGATGTTGCTAGTGATAGTCAACGAGTTATTGGTATTATGATTGATACTGAAACTGAACTTCATAAAAAGAATAAAGATTCTGAAGCTAGCTAAGTTTGTAGTATAGACTCCCCGTAGAGGATGGATAGTGCTGTTGAGCTTATTAAAGCTAATTCTCATATTCTTGCCATTTTTATCCATTTTGTTTATTGGGTTTGTTATAGTTAACACGTTGATGATAACTATCCTCTACTCGGAGTTTATTTTATATATAAAGATATGGAAAGAACTGATATTTATTTTGTTGAAGATGATACATATTTCAATAATAATGTTGAAGGTGTTGAAATTCATGCAGAATGTCTAAGTCAAGATTTTGACGATATTGCTTGGGAACCAATAGTTGACGATAGTCCTATTGTTGACCCTGAAAATGATGTTTTTGGTTATTATGATTAAATAGATAAAATTATGGAAAATATTAATATTAAAGTTATTCTTGATGAAGTTTTTGGTAAATCTTGTAATACATCTAATAATATTGCTTGCGATACCTGTAAATATAAAGAAGATTGTAATCTTCTTAATAAATTCATTAATGATATTAAAGATAAAGGTTTATCTCCAGACCAATATGTTATAGGTTTAGCTTTATTTGTACATGTTCTTAAAGAACAAAAATATATTAATGATTTTGGTAAAACTCAAGAAGATATTATTAAACTTGTTACTGAAGATGGATTTGAACTTGATTGGCTTATTAATCGTTGGGATAGTATAATTGAAGATAAAGATATACTTAAACCTATTATTGCTGTTTTTCCTAAATATGCTAAAGATATGATTATTAATATTGTTGAAGCTAATACTAAAATTAATCATTTTATAAGTCAACATATTATTGATAGTTCTTATAAAGAACGTAATGAAATTATTAAAATGGTTAATCAATCTGTTGATAATAATAAACAAGAGAATAAGTTTAAGAATGTTAGTGATGATGAAATTTATGCTGAACTTAAACGTAGAAAAGCAAATAAATCTGCTAAATAATCCCACATAATTTTGATTGTATTTCTAACACTATTGTCTGTGAAGATAATAGTGTTATTTCACTTGCTGATGATGGAAGAATTGAACTCCGAAACTATGATATTGTTATTATCCGTTTTAATTTCTAATTGTCACTTTTGTAATATTACGGTCTGTGAAGATAGTGATATTAATATTTATCATAGTCCAAGTGTTATATGTCATATTTGATTTGGTGTTAATAATGTTATTATTGATTGTGAAATTAGTAATAACAATGTCTGTGTCAAACATTTCGTTTTATATGATTTCGTATTTGTAGTTTTGCCTAGCATTGTCTGTGAAGATAGTGCTAGGCTTTTTAGTATGTATATTATTAACTTTAAATATATAATTAAAATGGATAATTATGATTCTTTTATTTTTGATGGTCTATTAGATAGATACATTGAAGAACAAGCTAAGTTTAAAAAAGGACAAGTAGTTTATATGGAATATACTTATCAATATCATAATCAAACTAAGCTTGGTGTTTGTGTTGGTATTGTAACCGAAGTTGGAATTACTAAAATCGAACGTACAGTAGGTAATAATAAATATATTAATTATCCTATTGTATATGCTGTAACTCATGCTAAAGGTGTTAGTCGTTGTGTTAGTGAATGTAAACTTGGTTCTGTATCTGAACATATTCTTAAAGAACGTCTTAAACGTGATGGTAAGAATAATGAACAAAATGCAGAGCCTGCTAGTAATGACTAACTATTTATGTTCATAATACATTCATAGATACGGTTCTTTTGCTCTCTGTTGAATTTTTATATATAATCTGATTAATCTATCACGATTAATATTGGGTTCAATACAGGGCAAAAGAACTAGCTAATAAATGTTAAACTAAAAATTTAATACAGTTTTATTATGAATTATATTACTTATAAGAATATTGATGGTATTATTACATCTGGATTTAAAGTTAAACTTTATGATATAGTTACTTTAAATACTGGCTATTGGAAAGATAAACTTGCTATTGTTCTATATATTAATGAGGATAAAAAACAAATTAAAGTTCGTATTATTGAATGTGGTATGAACTTAACTCTTAAAGTTAAAGATATTCAATTTGTTAATCATAATAATAGAACTGCTGCTCGTTCTTATATTGATTTATGTAATAAACTATCTAAAACCTTTCGTGATAAATATACTGATAAACAGTATATAAAAGATAATTGGTTTACTGATAAGTTTATTATTAATGATATAACTGCTGATACTATTGCTAAAGGTATTGGTCAATATATTACTAATACTGATAGTGATAGATATTCTGTTAGTGCTATTATGTGGCTTAGTGATATTAAAGATTATATAGATGCTTTACTTAAATATGGCGATTTTGATTTTGTTGCTAAAGCATTTAAAATTTATAATATTACTGATACTAGATTTGAACTTATTCGTAAACTTTATTATTATTTTTATGATTGAAAATGTTACTTAATATGTTCTTGGAGTTTGTATTGGATGTATTTTATATCTTATTTATGAAGTATTTAGTCTATATAAAAAGATTAAACGAATTAATATAGATATTAATAAACTTCAAATTAAAGATATAGAATTTCATCGTAATATTGAATTTATTATTAATGATAGTGAATATAATAAAGAAGTTCTTGAACATTTTATTAATAAACTTAATAAACTTAATGATAGTATTAAAGCGAAAGTTGATGACTAGCTTGCTTCCATCCTCTACGGGGGGTCGCCACGGAGCGTAGCGTAGTGGCTCTACTAATCTAACTATTATTGAATTTATTATAGTTTTAACTATTAAATATAATTGTTTTATTAATCTTTAAAAATGTAAAGTACTTATGAAAAAGTATGATGAAGTTTCTGTTGTTCGTCAACTTAATAATGTTGGCGCTGTTATTGGAATCAATCCTGCTAGTAAAGTTATTAAAGTAGCTAAAAATAGCACTATTGGTAATGGAACTAGTGGTAAGATTGATTTTCTTACTCATTATTGTGGTTATCATGTTGATATTGTTGATGTTATTCAACAACAAAAAGAACGTGATGAAGAAATTGCTGCTAAGAAAGCTGCTAAAAAGGCTGCTCGTAAAGCTAAATTTGCAGAGGATAATACTTTTAAAGGTATTACTCGTGCTGTTGATAAACGTATGCGTGCTATTAAAAGAAAGTAGTATGCTATGGTTAGCTTTAAATTCTCATTTGGAGTTGTAGGTAAATCCAAAGAGAAAGGAATAGTCAATAAATATGTTATTATAGTTGCTAAATGTGAAGGTATTATTAGATATATTGATGGTACTTATAAAGTAGAATACAATGGCAAACTATATAGCATTACAGGTGAAAGTTACAGAACTAAAGGAAAGAAAGTTGTTTATGCTCGTCGATTAGATGAATATAATCATAGAATTAAAATTATAAGAGATAGTGAAAATAGAAAAACTGTTGATACTAGATTTTATATTCCTTTTGCTGCTGGACTTATAGCTAAAGGTAAAATTGTTAAAATGCCTTTTGCTAAGGAATTGTTTCATATTACTACGTGTTATAATCGTGGTGATAGTGAATCTACTATTTTAGCTTTTCAAGAATGGAAAGAATATGAAGATAAAGTTAAAAATAATCTTATTGATGTAAACAACGAATTGTAATGATTGGTAATCTTAATATTGCTAATAGTAATAGAAAAGATACTAACATTAAGTTTACTAAAGACCAAGAAATAGCTGTGCATGAACTTATTGAGTTTCTTGCACAGCCTTGGGATGATAAGAAATATATTAATGCTCTTTGTGGTGCTGGAGGTACAGGTAAGACATTTGTTATTAAATATGTTATTAATAATTGCAAATGGTCTGGTGGTGTTATAGGCTGTGCTGCTCCTACACATAAAGCTTGTAGAGTTCTTAGTAATTCTATTGGTGGAAAAGAAGTTAATACTATTCAATCATTATTTGGTTTTAGACTTGATGTTAATATTGAAAATTTTGACCCTGAAAATCCTGCCTTTAATCCTGTTGGAAAAGATAAACTAGATGGTCTTAAAGTTTTAATTATTGATGAAGCTTCTATGCTTAATGCTAAACTTGTTAAGTATATTAGTAATAAATGTAAGAAGCTTCAGATTAAAGTTATAATGCTTGGTGATTCTAGTCAGCTTCCACCTGTTAATGAGAAAACTAGTCAAGCTTTTCTTATTGCTAGTAATACTTATTATCTTAAAGAAGTTGTACGACAAGGAGATAATAACCCTATTAGTAAACTTCTTAAACTTCTTCGAGAAGATATAGATAATAAGAATGGATGGAGATTTCTTGATTATATATCTAAAAATAGACAAGATTATAATGAGGAAACTAAAGGATTTTATGTTTGTGGTCAAACTGAATTTTCTGATTTAATTGATACTTGTTTCAATGATGAAGAATATACTAAAAATATTGATTTGTATCGTATTATAGCTTATACTAATAGTCGTGTTGCACAATGGAATAACCATGTAAGACATATGATTATTCAAGATGCTGATAAGAGCCTTATTACTCGTAATGATTTAATAATGAGTTATACTACTGTTGTTAATGTTTTTAATGATATTATTATAAACAATAGTGAAGAATATATTGTTAAAGATATTGTTGACACAATTGATAATGATTATGAGTTTAAAGGATTTCTTATTAAGTTTCAAGCTATTCATGGTGGTGCTATAACTCAACCTTTATTTGTTATTGACCATTATGATAACTATACATTTCAGATGTATTATAAGAAGTTAACTAGTCTTATTGATGATGCTAAAAAAGCTAGTAGTTCTGAACGTGGAAGTAAATGGAAACAATATTTTGATTTTAAACGTAAATATCTTATCGCTTCTAATATTACGAATAGTAATGGTAGGATTTTATTTAGTCGAGATTTAGATTATGGCTTTGCAATTACTTCTCATAGAGCACAAGGTTCTACTTATAAAAATGTATTTGTAGATATTAACGATATGATTTATGATAAATATGGTCATCCTTATACTAATAGAGATGAAATGCTTCGTAGATTGTATGTTGCTTGTTCTCGCGCTAGTAATCAATTAGTATTATCTTATGGCAAATAAAACTGTTGACGAATATCTTGATTGTGCTAGATGTCCAAATCGTATATTTAATACAGGTAGATATATACAAGGTGGTAGAGGAAGTATTCATGGAGATATTGTTTTCCTATTTCCTAGAGGTGATAGAGCTTATTGTGATGATTATCAATTATTTACTGATATTGGTAATCTTTATGATGAATATTCTGGACGTAATAATACTGAAGATGTGTATATGACTTATAGTATTAAATGTGCTTGTTCTAATAATTATAATACATATCTTACTGCTATTGATAAATGTCGTAATATTTTATGGAAAGAATTAGCTAGAATTAATTATAAGTATCTATTTATATTTGGTGATGCTTATCGTAGTATTAGTGATAATCCAATTCCTAGATTTATGGCTACTGGTAGTAAATATGTATTTAGTAATTATTCTCCTCTTATTAAATTTAAAGATGATAATCTTTATCATGTATTTAAACAACGTTTTGCTGATGATATTAATTGGGTTAATCAAAATAGAAATAACTATGGATTAAATTATATAAATGATTAATTGTATAGCTTATGATGTTGAAGTTTTAAGAAATTTCTTTTCTGTTACTTTTGTTAGTATTAATAGTTATCTTAAAGTATTTAAAGATTGTGTTAATGCTGATAATAAACCTATTCCTTTAGTTCAAAAACTATCTGTTGAAGAAATTAAGGCTCGTCTTAAAACTGTTGAAAAATATAAATTTTATATAACAGATAAAGACGATAGTCAATTACTTTCTATTATAGGTTATATTAATAAGACTAGATGCTATAAAGATTCTAATGGAACTATTATTCGTACAGACTTATATGGATTTAATAGTTTTAATTATGATAATCTTATGATTGCTGCTTTACTTAGTTTTTATATGCGTACGAATAGTACGAAAGAACTTATTAATAAGTTATATGAAACTAGTAAAACTATTATTTCTAGTCAAGATGATAAAGATAAATTTAAAACTGATTTTTATCTTAATAGTCTTAGAAAATATAAACTACCATTTACAGGTGTTGATGTAATGCGTATATTTGCTCTTAATAAAGCAAGTGTGGTTGTAGATAGTAAAACAGGTGAACGTAAACCTGTTCCTAAAGGTCTAAAGCAAACTTCTATTAATCTTCAATGGTATGAACTTCTAGAATATGAACTTCCTGATATTAATGAAAAAGAAGCTGAACTATATGATGAAATTCCTAGTCTTAAAGGAATGAGTATTAGTCAGCTTAATAAACTAGTAGATAAATGGGATAGATTTATTCTTGATGAATATATTGAACCTATGATGTATTATAATCTTAATGATGTTTTCATTGTAGCTGAAATAGTTCGTCTTTATCCAGAAGAAATTAAATCTCGTTATGCTATTAGTAAAGCATATGATGTTGATGTTCTTAATTCTAGTCGTAGTAAAACTGCTGATATTCTTTTTGAGAAATTTTATAGTAAGTTTAGTGGTCTTGCTCCCAAACAATGGAAAGGTAAGAAAACTGAAAGAACTGCTATGAGTTTTAAGAAAGTTATTTTTCCTTTTATTAAATTCAAAACTAAAGAACTTCAAGATTTACTTGATAAACTTTATAAAACTACAATTTATAGAGTTAATAAAGATGCTTTTAGTGAGAATGTTAAAATTGGAGATATAACTTATACTCTTGCAACTGGAGGTTTACATAGTCAAGATATTCCTATGGAGTTATATTCAACTACTCCTTATGGTGATTACTTAACTCCACCCTCCACGGGGGGTAAACCTTTTACCATTTATCATTTTGATGTTGCTAGTTTTTATCCTAGTATAATAGGTGTTCATAAAGTTGCTCCTGCTCATATTGATACAAATGCTTTTTGTAATTTAATTAGTTGGATGAAACAAAAACGTGTTGATGTGAAACATAGCGAAGAAGAATACATAGATGGAATTGCTAAAGATATTCTTGCTTTAGTTCTAAAGATTGTCATAAATAGTATTTATGGTAAATTGGGTATATTCAATGCTCAAATAAAATTCCTCTAATTGCTGGAAACTCGTGAAGATAATAGTGCTACAACATAGTTTGAAAAGACAAGTGTGAATGCTAGAAAAACTATTATTATATGACAATCAGCAGCCAAGACTCTAAATAATGATGGGAATCATAATATGAGTAAGGTTCATCGACTAGTCGAAAGACGTACTATTAAATAATGTTATATTTAATAGGAAACGGGGAATAATCACCAAGATATTTCGTAACTTTATTATGTTATTAATTTTAAAATAAATAAAGTTATGGTTACATTTAATTTTAAATCTCCTAAAACTATTGGTGGAGAAAAAACAGGTAAAGTTGGTAGACCAAAAGGTTGTAAATTGGTAAATAAAGTTCATAGAGATGGAGAATCTCAAAAAAGATTTGGATATCGAAGTGCAACTACTAGTCAAAACAAAAATAAACAAACTCCTTTAAGCCATGGTTATCATTTAGAAGATTATGATAGACAGTGTATATATTTACATTATTATGGAGATGAAGATAAACCTTTTTATGTTGGTCAAGGTACTTTACAAAGAGCATTTATATTTTCTGGTAATAGACGAAATTCTCGTTATAATGAAAAGGCTATTAATGCTGATTTAATTAAAGTTGAAATTGTAGAAATTGATATTACTCCAGATAGAGGAGTTCAACTTGAAAAAGAATTAGTAGCTAAATATAAATTAATTGAAGACGGTGGTACTCTTACTAATATTATTAGAGGAGGTAGAGGTGGAAGTTTAGGGTCAGGTAGTAATAATCCTAATGCTAAGCCTGTTATTCAATTAAACATTTATGGAGAATTTATAAAAGAATGGGGGTCTGTTATAGAAGCCGCTAAAGCTCTTCAAATAGACAATTCAGCTATTGCCAAATGCTGTCGTCATGTTCCTAAATATAAACGGGCTGGAGGATATGTTTGGGAATATAAAGAAAATTATGGTGATTAAAGATATAGTCAGCCCTTAATTGAAAGATTAAGGATATGCGTTTGAAAAAGGAGATTTATATGACCGTCTTGCTGTTCTTAAAGTTACTGTTAATGGACAACTTATGCTTCTCATGTTATGCGAAGCTCTTGAACTAGATAATATTCATATTATTAGTGCTAATACTGATGGTATTATGGTAAAAGTTTATGCTAGTCAAGAAGATAAATTTAAAGAAATTACTACTTGGTGGCAAAATATTACTGGAATGCAAGCAGATAGTGATGTTGTTCATAGTCTTATAGCTCGTGATGTTAATAATTATATTACTCAATTTAGGTCTAAAGGTAAACTTAAAATTGAATCTAAAGGTGCTCTTAATCCTATGATGTATTCTTTAGATTTAACTAAAGGTTATTCTATGCCTATTGTTGCTCAAGCTATTGAAAACTATTTTCTTAAGAATAAACCTGTAATGGATACTCTTCAAGAAGCTACTAATATTCTTGACTTTTGTCTTACTCAAAATGTAGGTAGACAATTTCATGTAGAAGAAACTAAAATTGAAAATGGACAAGTTACTCATGTTATTTGTCAAAGATATGTTAGGTTTTATGTTTCTAATAGAGGTTATATTATTGAGAAAGTTCATAATGATAACGGTTCTCGTAGTAGAATGGCAGCTGGTTCTGTTGTAACAGTTATTAATAGTCTTGATGATAAAGATATTTCTCTTAGAGATATTAATTTTAAATTTTATTATCAAGAAGCTATGAAGATTATTAATCCTATTAAACTTAAGATTTCTCCTAAAAGTAAAGGTAAAAGTAAAATTAAAAAATATAGTGGTATGTATAATCCTATTTTTAATGAAGATGATTTTGGATGAGAAATATAGTTGAAGAAACTTATGATAGACTAATTAATAAATGGGGTTCTAAAGAATATAAAGGTATTGGAACTATTAATTGTGTTCCACCTGTTGATTATTGTGAAATTATAAGTAGAATTATTAGTCTTATGAGAAATAAGAATGATAATATTAAAATACTTATTGTTACAGATAATTGGAAAAGAAGAACTGAAATTGTTGATAGTCTTAAAAATCATAATATAAATATAGATACTATTAATATTCTTACTCATACTTATGTTAATAGTAGATATAATTATAATTATGATATTTCTATTGTTGTTGGAGTTAATGAATGGAATTTATCTTGTAATACAATTTTTAATCATGCTAGATTTAAACTTATGATTTTAACTGAAAAAACTATTGATACTTCTACATTAACTAAGATTTATAATAATATTCCACCTATTAATAATATTCTAAATTCTAGTGGTATGCGAGCTATACTCCCCGTAGAGGAACACAGAGAGCAGATTTTATTTACTAGTCAAGAAGATATTACTAATTATGATAAATATACTGAATTTATTACTCAGACTATTCAAGTATTTGGTAATCTTGATAATATTAAATGTGCTCGAAATGGTACTCAAGATGGACGTAGTGCTATTCAATATATTACAGAAATAGCTGAATATAATGGATGGAGTGCTGATATGGATATGACTAATCCTTTTAGTAAACAAATTGATGAATGTTATAATCCTCTTGTTCTTGCTGAACGAGTTAAGACTTTTTATAATATTGTTCGTGAACGTATGCTTATATGTTCTGATAATGTTTGTAAGCTAGAAAGAATAGTTGAAATTATTAAAGATAATCCTGATAAACGATTTCTTATTATTAGTAAGAGAGGTGAATATGCTGCTACTGTAACTAAATATATTAATGATAAATTAGGTGAAATTTGTGGTGATTATCACGATAAAATTGAGGATAAAGTTCTAGTTGATGATAATGGTATTCCTGTTTTGTACAAGTCTGGAAGCAAGAAAGGGACTGCTCGTATAATCAAATCTAAGGCTATTTCCACGCTGAATTTGAAGTCTTTTAATGATGGCTTATTAAGAGTATTATCTATAAAAAATAATTCAACTGACAGCCTAGAAACAAGCGTAGACGAATGGATTTTAACCTCACCTTTATGTGATACCATAGATGAACTTATTTATCGTTATAATAATGTTAATTGTAGTCAATCAAAACTTAAAGTACATAAACTTTATATAGCTGGTACTATTGAGGAAGCAAGTCTTAAAAAGGAAAAGTTATCAGCTAACCATGAAGTTATACAGAATGTTAATTCTGATATTAGTGCTCAAAATTTTGATGATATTGTTTGCTAGTATAAATATAATAGTTACATTTGTTGTGTAATCAAAATCGCTCTTTGATAGAATGGACGAAGATAAAGAAGTTAAAGTTAATGATACTACTGTTGCTGTTAGTAATAGTGGTGTTGAAAAACAACATGGTGTTCAACATTCTGTTGCTCCATATCAGCTTAATTATATGAGTGAAGCTGAAATTGCAAGTCTTGAAGTATTTATCAAACGTGTTATGCGTAGTGATAAATGTGGTATTAAGTCTGTTGAAGATGGTCTTGCTATTGCAATGAGAGCTAAAGACCTTAGACTTCCATTTTCTACTTGCATTGAACATATTCATGTAGTTCAAGGTAAAACAGGTGTTGATGTTCACATTATTAAGGCATTACTTGTCAAAGGCAGCGTGAGTTGGGAAAAAGTAGATAATTATCGCGCTCTGTACGAATATACAGATGGCTTTAATGCTTATGATGAAGATAAACTTCCATTTGACTGTATTAAGTGTCTTACTCCCAAAGAGGCACAAACTAAAAATGCAGAAGATAAAGACCATGAACATATATATGTTTATCCTGTTAAATACTATAAAGATTATAATAGTAATATATATAAAGAATATCAACTTAATGGCAAGTTTGAAATAGCTACTAATACTAATGAAGCTAAACAAATTGCTTCTACTGGTAAAGTTCCTGTTTATAGAATACCTGCTGTTCCTATTGATTATATTACTAGTTATCGTTTTTATCGTAAAATTGGAGAACGTAATATGGTTGCTATTGGTGAGTTTACTTATAAAGATGCTATTGTTGCTGGATGTTTTGAAAAAGATACTTATAAGAAATATCCTAAAATAATGATAAGTCATAGAGCATTTGTTTATGGTGCTCGTGAAATTGCTAATGATTTAATTATGGGCTGTTTAAGTACAGAAGAATTAAAGACTATGCAAGGTATTGATTTGAGTAATGAAGATATTATTGATATTACTGAAATTCAATAACATAAACAAATTAGAGAAATTATTATTAAACAAAACAGTCGTATGACTGATATTATTCACTTTTTAAATAATTATAATTATGAAAGACTTTAAGAAAGGTTTGAGTTTTGGTATGGGTATTGTTAATGCTGGTCAAAGAGCAGTTAGTGAAGAACCTGAATTGGTAGTTGTTTCTACTCCCGGTAGTTTCCGTATGACTGCCCAAGTTTCTAAAGCTCTCGGCATTGCTCATGGTGAATATGTAATGTTCATTAATAACTGTGCAAATATTGATAATGCTATTATCAATAAAGTACCCGAAGTTGTTGCTTTCTGTGAAGAACAAGGTTTGGATATTGAATCTCCCGAAGCTGCTATGGCTGTTCATGCTGAATTTGATATTTGGGCTTTGGCTAAAGGTATTGCTGAATTAGACAAGAATGGTAATCCTTGCACTACTCGTGTTCGTATGACTAAGAATGATAAGATTAAGTATGTTAATACTTATTTCCAAGAAACTCTTGAAGGTGCTTTATCTTCTTCTAATGAAGAACTTAAAGCTGCTCTTGGTCGTGAAGGTATTACCGAAGATGAACAGAAAGAACTTTTGGTTAGCGGTATTCAAGGTGATGAAGTTGCTAAGATTAAAGGTTCTAAATGTGCTAATACTGCTGCTTTGTCTGGTATTGGTGTAACTCTTAACTTTACTGATTCTAATGTTTGGAAACAGTTGAAAGCTGATATGACTGATGAAGAAGCTACTTCTAAGAATCGTGTTTATACAGTAGATATTGATAACTTGCAAGAAGCTGTTGTTAATAACGGTCATAAAGATATTGTTGTTAAGATTGCAATGCTTACCGAATATAAAGATGAAGAACCTGTTCGTATCGGTAAGAAAGCTGAAAAAGAAGAAACTGCTGAATAATCAAATCTTCGTCCTAGAAATATAGTATCTTGAACATAGAGCTGCATTGTTAGTATTGCTAATGGTGCAGCTCTTATTTTATATAATAATTCTTTTAATTACTTTAATTATGTCGACAGAAAAAGAAATTAAGAATGAAGCTACTGTTGTAGCAAGTGCTGAACAAACTGCTAATGCAGAAGTACAAACTCCTAAAAAACGTAGAGGTAGAGGTATTAATAATGATTTACGTGATGTAACTCGTAAAAAGTTTGATGAACGTACTGATTGTAATAAAGCTAATGGCTTGTTTATTGGTCATCTTGAAGATGTTAAAGTTGATTGGGCTACATTGAAAGATGATGTTCAAGGTATGCCTTCATTTGCTGGTATAAGTATTCCTTATCTTACATTTACTTTTGCTAGTAATCATGAAAATATCAATGAACGTCGTTATGTAACTCAACGCTTTCTTCCTGCTGAAAGTAATGTTGAAACTATTCCCGGTGGTAAAGGTGCTTGGAAAGTTGATAACATTTTCCGCTTTCTGCGGACTTGAACACGCATATACAGTCATAATTCCCGTATCGCTGTATGCCGAAGTGTAACTGTAAATCGTATATACAAGTCCTTCTTCTTCCCTTATTTTCTGAAAAAGCCTTGAACTCATTCCTCCGCCGAACAAAGTGTTAAGCACCGCCAATGAATATCTGTGTTTGCTGTCTCTTTTAGGCGCTTTAAACGTAAAACACATGTGTATTTGCTCTACATCTTTGTCTATCGTAAGCACTGTCGGAACATATGTCGCAGGCAAATAATCAGCCGCAACATATCCGCTGCTATCCCATTTTCCGAAAACATTTTCCAACTTTCTTATCATATCTTCTTTATCAAAATTTCCGGTTACGGCAACTACGGCATTTTGAGGTCTGTATGTGCGGTTATAATAGTTTCTTATTACACTGCTATCCATTTTCGATAAAGATTCATTCGTACCGCATATTGGCATACCGAGGCTTGTCTCTCTCCATACAGCCTCTTCCAATGCGTCGTGAACAAGTTCTTCGGGAGCGTCAAGATACATATCTATTTCTTCTTCTATTACTTCACGTTCCTTTATTATATCATTGTCATCGAACTTTGAATGCAAAATCATATCGCTTAAAACATCAAGAGCATGGTCAAAGTGCCTGTCCAATGTCCTTGTATAATAGCATGTATATTCTTTTGTTGTAAAGGCGTTTATCTGACCGCCCATTGCGTCCATTTCTTCCGCAATATCTTTAGCCGTCCTTTTTTGCGTGCCTTTAAACATCAAATGCTCAATAAAATGGGAAACGCCGTTTTCATCAGCTCTCTCACAGCGAGTCCCTGTATTTATCCAAATTCCGAAAGCTATAGAGCGGACATAAGGAATATCCTCCAGAACAACTCTCAGTCCGTTATCAAATGTTATTGTTTCTACCAAAATATCTCCTCTCCTCCGCTTTTATAATATCATGTTTACTCTATTTCGTAAACAATCATCAGGAATATATTGCCACATTTCTTTTTGTTTACGCAATATCTTCTCCAAAACCCAGTAATATCGGCATTTTGAGGTAATTTTTTATTTTTAGGCTTCTAGTATGTTCCATAATATACCATTGAATACATAGAAAGGAAGCGTTATTATATGTATGTAACAAAAACGTAATATAAATTTAATATTTAGGAGTGATTCTATGAAAAAGAAAGTATTAGTAAGCCTTACGGCGGCAATGATGATTTTATCTTCAACAAACGCCCTTGCCTCAACAAAAAACTATTCCTCAAACAGATATTCAAATAATAGCTTTAACCGTTTTGCCGTTAAATATTTAAACGGATATGATACAAATTTTAACAACAAAAACTGTATCGAAAATTCAGATATATCCGATTTATTAAATTCCTGCTTTCCTGATTGTACCAATATATGGCAATGCATAAACGGTAATAACGGCAACTGTAATCCCAATAGGCCTGACTTTGAAAAACCCGAAAAGCCTAATGATGATAAACCGAATAAACCAAATGAAGACAATTCCGGCGATAATAACGAAAATGAAAATAATAATGAAAACACCTCAGAAAGCCGCTTTGCCGCAGAAGTCGTTCGTCTTGTAAATATTGAAAGGAATAAGGAAGGTCTTTCCCCATTAAAAAGCGACAGTACTGTGCAGTCAGCCGCACAGATAAGAGCGCAGGAAATAGTAACTGATTTTTCTCATACAAGACCTGACGGTTCGGAATGTTTCACAGCTCTTCAAGATGTAGGAGCAAAATATTCAGGCGCCGGTGAAAATATAGCCTACGGACAGAAAACTCCTCAGGAAGTCGTAAACGCATGGATGAACTCTCCGGGACACAGAGCTAATATAATGAACAGAAACTTTACGACAATAGGCGTCGGATGCTATAAGAGCGGAAATACATATTACTGGAGTCAGTTCTTTACATACTGAAAATAAATTAAACTATAAATTAAGTCCCTGAAACACAAATTTCAGGGACTTTTGTCTTTTAAATTATTTACCGTCTATTGTTGAAATTCCGATTGTCATTTCTTCAAGAACTTCCAGTAACATTCTTACTGTATCCAAAGAAGTAAACATTGTCGCATTATTTTCAACGGCGCATCTTCTTATTATATATCCGTCTTCATAGTGCTTGCCGGAAAGTATAGCTCTTGTATTTATTACATAATTTATCTTTCCGCTTCTTATATCACGGAGTATTTCATCATTGCCTTCACATATTTTTCCGTATACTCTTGTCTTTATTCCTCTTTCTTTTAAATAGTCTGCTGTCATTTCCGTAGCAACTATATTAAATCCGAGTTTGTAGAATCTCTGTACAAGAGGGAAAGTCTCCTCTTTATCTTCGTCGGCAACCGTAACCAGAACCGTTCCGTGGTCTGTAAGCGCTA
>OFMK01000078.1_pt1 | contig 98254 bp, 98 predicted proteins | sample 1541781 | NCBI WGS metagenome assembly OFMK01 (sample SAMN04209250, study PRJEB22552) | human gut metagenome | biome: gut; material: feces | host: Homo sapiens | place: USA: Oklahoma
GCGGTACGAAACCACTTCCATTTTTTGTTAGAGAAAATGCAAGTGGTAGTTCATATCTAATATCAGGTATTTTCTCCCTCTTCCATTACATAACCAGTGGCAAAATTCTTTCACATACCTACTGATTGATTTCCCCGGCAAACAAATGAGAGGCACATTCTGATTTCCCTTTCACTTTTTCAACTGATTCTTTATCATCCAACACTAAGGAGGTGTTCGCATTGTCATCCAGACAACAACATGATTCTGATTATCTCGAAACTCAGACAGTCTTGCTCCAGAAGGAGCAGTTGATCAAACAAAATTCTCGAAGTGCCCGCCTTGTAGCAACAGGAAAGTTTTTGGAACGGTCTTTCTTTGTGCTTGCAGCAGCAGGCATATTCCTCCTTCTTCTAGAAGGCGGGCAAGTACACCACGACTGGGCAAAGATTCTACTGCTTATCATTTCTATCGCTCTGCTGCTTTCTCTGATTTTCAGCGCTGCCCTGCTATATTCCTCAGATATTCTGCACCATCGTTTCTGGAAATGTCCGAATTGCGGCGGTGAACTTCCACTTCTGACCATGCCGCGGACATTTCTAACCAAACAGAGATCTGTACAGAATCCTGACCTCTATGATCTATGTATAAAAAAGCAGATTCGATGCGTACGTCTTCCCGGTAGTAATCTGCTGATTCCTTCCAGCTGTCCGCACTGTGGTGAAAAATTCTGGAAATACCCAAAAACCGTAACTGACAACAATACTTCTCTCTCATAGTACGAAAGGACTGATCTCCATGCAAAAAATATCCGCCGGAGTTTTTAAAAATTTCTCCCGCTTCTTTTTCATTTTGGCACTTTTATTCCTCACACTAACTGCCTGCCAATCTGTAGATTCCACCCATCAAGAAGGGAAAAATACTCTTTCAGAAGCACCTGAACAATATTTGTCTAAGATCCAGACTTCCGACATCAAACAAATTGAACGGATTTCCATCACCGGTGGAAAGGATTCTTCCACCTCACAGAACCTTTCCAAGGAAGAAATTTCTTCCTTCACCGACTGGATGCATCAACTCCGTTTTCACGAGGAGATTTCGCGCAAGGAAGCGCTCTCTTCCGGTGCTGTCACTTACTACCATATTTCCTTCCTGGACGGAAGCAAGTTGACGATCAGCCCTGGGGAAATTATGCAGATAAATGACACTTACTATCGCCTGAACACGGAAGTTTCCACGATAAAACCTCCATGTTAACTTGCGTTGCTTGCCTTTTCTTCCCCTGATTTTTATACTGGCAGTGGAACATCAATCTACATGTGAAAGGAGACTTCGATATGTTAGGAGATCAAATTAAAAAATATCGAAAAGAGAAGAAAATGAGTCAGGAGGAACTGGCAATCCCTCTGAATGTTGTCCGGCAGACTGTGTCAAAGTGGGAAAATAATCTCTCCGTACCGGATGCGGAACTTCTGATCCGTCTCGCAGAGGTGTTGGGAATTTCTGTTGCAGAACTGCTTGGGACCGACGAACAACCACATTCAGAATCCCTCTCTGCAGAAACTCTTGCTATAGAACTTGCTCGCCTCAATGAAGAGCTTGCCAAACAAGTGCAGGAACGGAGTCTTTCTTCCCGCGCCGAGCAAAAACGGAATCTGATTCTCTTTTTTTCGATGCTTTCTATGCTCTTTGCACTGATCATCGACAATACTATTGTTTCCGTTTTACTGACCTTTGCCTGCCTTCTGACAGCAGTCATCATTCTGTACCGGAATACTGCTCTGCTCACCCGCACGACAACCTCCGTAAAAAAACTCGGTGCCGTTCGAATTACAACCCTTTTTAATATTGGCGTCCTTACTGTCTGTATTGTAACCTTTGTCTTGTCCGAGATGGGCATCCTTCCTTTTTCCAATACCGATGGGAAATTTTTTGCAATGCTGCTCGTATCTGCCATTATCCTTTTTACTGGCATAATATCGACAAGACTTCCCTTCAACAGACATACCGGATTGCGACTTCCATGGACCGTACACGACGAAGATACCTGGAATGTAGCTCATCGTGTACTTCATGATCTGTCCATCCCGATTGTGCTTCTCTATCTGGGCTGCACACTGACTGTCCCGGATTTTGAGACTGTCACATTATATGCGGTAGCACTTTGGGTCGGTCTTCCTTCAGTAATCTCCGGCGTCTTTTTCTGGAAAAAGATGCATGGCCGCTAAAAAAGAACGGCTTCCAAAAAATAGTTCTGATTCCCATTGTATGATTCCATTTCCCACTGCATCCTGTTACAATAAAACAGAAAAATATTCTATTAGATATATGAGGAGGTTTTATACCTATGACACAACTGCAATCGGACCATTCCAACAATATAAAACTCAGACCTTACACACCCGAAGACTGCGAAGCCATCAGCCGTCTTTTCTATGAAACCGTACACACTGTCAATGCAAAAGACTACTCCCGCCAGCAGCTGGATGTATGGGCGACCGGCTCCATAGATCTTGCTGCATGGAATAAGTCTTTTCTCGCGCATACATCCTTTGTCGCTGTCGATGGAGAAACAATTGCTGGATTCGGCGATATTGATTCCTCCGGCTACCTAGACCGTCTCTATGTCCACAAAGATTATCAGGGAATCGGTATTGCCACTGCACTCTGCGAGAAACTGGAAGCATCTGTGGAAAGCGCGACAGTTACCACACATGCCTCCATCACAGCAAGACCATTTTTTGAGCGCCGGGGATATCTTGTGAAGAAAGAACAGCAGGTGAAGCGTCAGGGAATCCTGCTGACCAATTATGTGATGGAAAAGCAGCTTTCTCCCCTCTTTCCTGCAAAAAAATAAGACTGCGGTCATTCCAAAAAAACGCTAAAAAGTCTAAAAAATACAACCTCTCAACGTGTACTTCCCATTCACTCCAGAGGTTGTATTTCTATATTTATATTCTATTGAAAGCAATGCTCAATCGTATTTCACTCCACTTTTCTTCGAATCCATTTGCCATAGATCCACGCAAGAATCGCCGTTTCTCCGATCATCACCGAATAAATTCCCGTAAGCCCCCATCTTCTGCTCGCGCCAAGTACAGCACCTCCTGCAAGAAGCGTCCCAACTGCAGTGTACAGAACTACCTTCCGTTCCCATCCACTCCCCTGCAGATAAGTCAGAAACACCTGATACGGAATCCGGATCAGTGTAAGTACAAACATCAGATATAAAAATGGTACTGCCATCTCCGTAACTCCCCGGTCAGTAACCACGCTTCCAAGTAGCGCTTCCCGAAACACCCCACAGAGCAGACAGAGACTTCCGGTCACGGCAAAGGCCGCACACTGCCCGACTCTTAAATATATTTTTGTTTCTTTCCGGTTGCCGGCCGCCCGGCTCTGCAATGCACAAGTCTGTGCAGCCGAAGCGTATGCAACTACCGGAAGGCCGATCACCCCGTATACAATGTCCACCAGTTTATAGACTGCCATCTGCTCTGTCCCAAGGCGTGCTGCTGCTCCTTGCACAATCAGGACAAAAATGGTACTTTCAAACAATTCCTGCCCAAACAGTGCCGGATAACTCCATAAGATCCTTTTTATCGGCTCTTGAATATTTCCCGTTCTGGCACAGCGCACTCTGTAATATGGTATCTGATAAACAAGCAAGCCGCTGCCAAGCCCGATCACACTTCCCCATGCTGCTCCTGCCACTCCCATCCCGGGAAATCCTGCTTTTCCATAGACAAGCACAACATCAAAGAACAGATTGACAATGATAGACACTCCGGTAGCATATACGCCGATCTTTGTATTATAACGATTCCGGAAATACGCTGCATATTGAAACCAGATCATATTTTGTAAGACAGTGATCGATGCCGGATAAAAATAGGAAAGCAGTTCTTCCAGATCACGCCCGGAAACTGTATAGATGTTTCCGAAGAACCATCTGCCGCCAAGGAGACTTACCAGTACAAATCCACCTCCTATCCCCGCTGCCAATAACTTTGCTGCCGCAAATGTCTGTTCCAGCTTGCCATACTCCTGCCTTCCGGACAGTTCTGCCGCAAGGATATGAAATGCCGAGGACAAGATTCCAAGCGCCCCGGTAATCGTATAGAGGATGGATGCCGCCACTCCCACAAGTGCGAAACCTTCTACAGAATAGTGCCCCACGATCGCCTCATCAAAAATTTCAAATACACTGGCAAGTGCATAATTCATCAAAATCGGAACTGCCATCCGATGAATCTGCATCATTTCTTTTCGATATTTCATTTTTATTTCTCCCTGATGATTATTTTTCTTAAAAATTCATTCCGGGAGAATCTACCTGTACAGCCTATTCTCCCAATAGGCTGCGATCATCCGCCTGATACATTCTGATTCCTCTCTTCTTTCTGTTTTCATTTTAATATTTACTTTGTTTTCTTAATAAGACTTGATTGCGGATTTTTTCTCTTCCCTGCTGTCTTCCACTGCCTTGGAGACCGCCTCATTAAAAGTCGGATGTGCACGCATCGCATACATTAGCTGTCGGGATGTCAGACCGTTGGCGATCGCTGTCGCCAGTTCCCCGATCATATCTGTTGCCCGCTGACACATAATCTGTGCGCCAAGCAGTACGTCACTGTCTGCGGCAAACAGTACTTTGATAAATCCCACTTCCTCTTTTGATAAAATCGTCTGTCCATTTGCGTCCATCCGGTAACGCCCACAGCGCACTGGGATGCCTTTCCTCTCTGCCTCTTCTTCAGTCAGTCCGACCGTTGCAATCTCCGGATTCAGATACAGACAGTTTGGGATGATTGACATGGAGACAAACAGACAACTTGGCACGATGGATAAGATGACTGACGGTTCTAAATTGTTCATGCGCTCCACAACATATTTCGCCTGAGCGGAAGCGACATGCGCAAGCTGAACTCCTCCGATCACATCTCCGATTGCATAGATGCCCGGGATATTTGTCATGAAGAATTCATTGACAAGCACTTTGCCGTGATCCATGCGAATCTTCAAGTCTGCTGCAAACAATTCTTCCGTATAAGGTTCCCTTCCCACAGATACCAGTACTGCATCCGCAGGAAGAATCTGCTTTTTCCCCTCGGACATCAAATGACAGCTTACACCATGCTCTTCTTTTTCGAACCGCTCTATCAAACTTTTCTTATACACATGGATTCCACGCCCGACAAGAATCTTCTCCAAAGCCTCAGCAAACTCAATGTCCATCGACGGAAGCAGCCGCTCTCCCAATTCTATCACTGTCACTTCTGAACCGAGCGCCTGAAATACAGTGGCAATCTCCAGTCCAATAACACCGCCTCCTACAACAACCAGCCTGTCATAACATCTGTCCTTCGCCTGAAGCAGTTCTTCACTCGTCATTACTTCCGACAACTCCTCCCCAGGAAGCCCAAGTTTCCTCGGCGCTGCTCCGGAAGCAATTAGAATTTTATCTGCCTCATAGATAACGGTATCTGGTATATCGGCCGAGTTCTTTCCATCATCTGACAGTCCACTGCCAACGGTACGCTTCTGCATGTGTGCCATTTTTACGACCACTCGTTTATCTACCTGAACCTGTGCAGTTCCCTGTACAAAAGTAACACCAAGTCTTAAAAATTCTTCCTCGATTGCTTTCCGCATTTCTACGACGGATTCCTCTTTATATTGATATAATTTCTGCAAATCAAATCCGATTTCCTTGGCATAAAGTCCGAATTTCTCACAGTCTTTCATATCTTTATAAATCGTGGAGGCATGCAGCAATGCTTTTGTCGGAATGCACCCTCTGTTTACGCAAGTTCCCCCTGCCTCTTTCTTATCTACAACAAGCACCTTCATTCCCCGTTTTGCTGCCTCAAGCGCCGCTACATATCCCCCCGGTCCGGCGCCGATAATCAGAAGATCATACTTTTCCATAGTCACTTTCCTCTCTTTTCTTTTATTTTTCAATCGTTCACTCTATCTTATCAATCTGCCAGTCAACCGGTTCCACTCCGTTTGCCTTTAAAAATGCATTTGTCTGGCTAAACGGTCTGCTTCCGAAAAATCCACGATAGGCAGAGAGCGGACTTGGATGTGGCGCCTCCAAGATCAGGTGTTTCGGATTATTTAACATTGCTTTCTTAGTCTGTGCCGGTCTTCCCCACAAGATAAATACAATTGGCCGATCCTGCTCATTCAGTACCCGAATCGCTGCATCTGTAAATTCTTCCCAGCCGATTCCCCGGTGCGAATTTGCCTGATGAGCGCGCACCGTCAGAACTGTATTGAGCATCAATACGCCCTGTTTGGCCCATTTGACAAGGTATCCATGATTTGGAATCTCACATCCAAGATCATCATGCAGTTCCTGATAAATATTCACCAGTGACGGTGGAATGTCTACTTCCGGTTTCACCGAGAAGCAAAGTCCATGTGCCTGTCCTACGTTGTGGTATGGATCCTGCCCTAAAATGACTACTTTCACTTCATTTAATGGTGTCAGATGAAATGCATTGAACACATCATCCGCAGGCGGAAAGATCTGTCTCGTCCGATACTCCTGATTGACTGTCTCAAATAATTTCTTATAATATGGCTTCTTAAACTCTCCTTTTAATGCTTCTAACCAAGCTCCGCTAATTGCCGCCATCTTCTTTTCCTCCTGCTTTTCCTAACTTTTCTTTTGTTTCCTTTTTCCTGCCGGTATCTGTTATTTCATATCCAGCTCGAACCAGAATGCTACCCCATTGTCATAATTTTCTACCCCAAATTTCTGATGAAAGGACTCCATGATCGCCTTCACGATAGAAAGTCCGATTCCATTTCCACCATACTCCCGCGAATGCGCTTTATCTACTTTGTAAAACTTATCCCAGATCCGTTCCACATCTTCCTGTGGAATCGATTTTCCGGTATTGAAGACAGAAATATGTGCTTTCTCTCCTGTTTCTTCTACTTTGATCTCGATAATCCGCTCTCCCTCCACATGGTGGATTGCATTGCTGATATAATTTCGCAGCACCTGCTCTGTCTTAAATTCATCTGCCCATACATAGATTGTCTCTTGCATTTTCAGGCTCACCTTCGCCTCAGCCTGCTGGATCAAAATCTCACAGCTTTGCAGCACTCCGCGGATTAAGCCTGCCAGATCAAATCTTGTCATGGACAATCCGTCATCTCCGGATTCCAACTGATTTAATGTCAGCAGATTTTTTACCATCTGGTTCATCTTATTGGCCTCATCGATGATGACGTCACAGTAAAATTCCATGCTCTCCGGATCATCATGGATCCCTTCTTTCAGTCCTTCTGCATAACCCTGGATCAGTGCAATTGGTGTCTTCAACTCATGGGATACATTTCCGATAAATTCTTTCCGGCGCTCTTCCTGTTTTTCCTTCTGTTCAATATCTTTTTGCAATTCAAAGTTTGCGGTCTTTAACTGAGAGATTGTCTGCTCCAGTTTTTCCGACATTCGGTTAAAGCTGTCTCCCAATACCCCAATCTCATTGTCACCGCCGCTTGTATATTTGGCATTGAAATCAAGATTTGCCATCTTCTGTGAGAGCATAGCAAGCTCCATGATGGGATCTGTGATCTTTCTGGAAAAATACCAGACGAGAATACAGCTCACTCCGATCATAATGCAGCCCACATACGCAAGAAATCTCGTAGAAAGTTTTGCTCCCTCCCGAATACTGTCAAGCGGTGTCCGAATCAGAAAATGGTATCCACTGTCAAAACTTCCCCACATTTCAATATATTCTGTTCTGCTTCTGATATCCTTCGCCTTCCGTATTTCATAATAGGATGTCTGCTCTAAGATCTTTCCGTCCTGCTTATCAAGAAGATAGCCGTTTAACTGACTGTTCAGCTCATCCTCTCCCTCTTTCATCATACCGATGACCGGATTGCCTGATCGGTCGCGCACGATAAAAGATATATTTGCCCGCTCTGCAAGACGTTTCATAGCTTCCAAAGACTCCGTGTAAATCACACTGCTTCCGACAGACTCATTTAACATCTGGTACATATTTTTTAAGTCCTCTTCCTTGTTTGCAATGTAATAACCTTCCATGAATCTTCCATTGATCAAAAGTGCGATGATCATAGTAAATGCAACTATCCCGACACTTAAAATAGTAATCTGACGTTTGATCGAATCTCTCATTACTCTACCTCAAATTTGTACCCCATCCCCCAGATGGTCTTAATGTACTCACCTTTGTCCCCCAGCTTATTTCTCAACTTCTTGACATGTGTATCGATCGTTCTCGCATCCCCAAAATAATCGTAATTCCATACATTATTCAAAATCTTTTCTCTCGAAAGTGCGATTCCCTGATTTTCAATAAAATATGCCAACAGTTCGAACTCTTTGTAACTTAAATCTATCGGAACTCCGTCAATCTTCACCTCGTGTGCTGCCTTATCCACAGAAATGCCACCTGCATCCACAACTTCATCTGCCGCAAATACATTCGTTCTTCTTAAAATAGCCTCAACTCTCGCAACAAGAATCTTTGGACTAAACGGCTTGGAAATATATTCGTCTACCCCAAGTTCGAATCCTTGCAACTCATCCCGCTCCTCTCCTCTGGCCGTCAACATGATGATCGGTACTTTCGAGTGCATACGCACCTCCCGGCACACCTGCCAGCCATCCATCTTTGGCATCATCACATCGAGAATGATCAGTGCAATATCATTCTGCTCATAGAAAATATCCATCGCCTCCATACCATCTGCTGCCTCGACAACCGTGTATCCACTTCTTGTCAGGAAATCTTTGACAAGCTTTCTCATTCTGCTCTCATCATCCACCACCAATATTTTTAATTTATCCATCAAACATTCGCTCCTTCGTTTTTTCTCATCATAACAAATACTTGTGTCACTTTTGTGAAAAACAAAAATATCCCCAGGTACGATACTTATTATACCATACCCGGAGACATCCCCGACACTTTTTTCTAAATGTAGTCTGAATTTTTCAATAACATTCTCGTCGTCTTCTGTTTCTTTCTATTCAACACTCTTTAATGATTCCACCATATTGATCTTCTTCAGTTTGAAATACATCACACAATTTACAAAAACAGAGAATCCACATGTAAGCAGTGCGCTGTACAGAAAACTAATCCCTTTGATCGTTCTTGCAAACATCACAGTATCAATCTCAACAGTCGTAATCACGAACCGGTGAAGGATACTACCCAATATCACTCCGACAACTGTTCCAATCAGTGTCAGAAGAATATTTTCACGGTATACATAGGCAGAAACTTCATTATCATAAAATCCAAGTACTTTGATCGTCGCAAGCTCCCGCTTCCGCTCATTAATGTTGATGTTATTCAGATTGTAGAGCACGACAAACGCTAACAGCCCCGCAGAAATAATCAACACAACGATGACAATATCCAGACTTTCCAGCATCTCATCCATTTGCTCCTCTACATTATAAGTATAGGAAACATTGAGCGCCGCACGCTCCTCGAGCACTTTTTCTCCGATTTCCTTTAACTTTTTCTCATCAAATTCTTTCATCTTAAAGTAAATATTATTTGCTTTTGGAAGTGCACCAAACATTTCTTTGTAAATTTCAGGAGATACATAAAGATAATGCTCCATATAATTTTCACATACATTTGTGATCGTCAGTTCTTTTTTGTCACCATTTTCCCCTTTCACTGTAATCGTATCGCCCTTCTTTACCTCGAGTGTCTTTGCCATCTTTTCTGTCAAAATGACGTCCCGCTCTCCAAGCTCAAATGTTTCCTGTGTCTTTCTGTCACGGTAGACTAAAAATTCCTGATTTTTCTCTAAATCTTCCGGCACATACAGATATACGTCTTTCTTTATCTTTCCCTTTTCTACATTTGTTTTCTTTAAATATCCTTCTGAAGCCTGACTGATCTCCTTCTCCCCTTGCAGATACTGCTCCAGTGATTCCTTATCCTTTTCATCTGCATCTGTATTTAAGATAATCATCCCATCATATAAATTCAGTTCCTGATATTGGATCCTTCCTACATCAAAGATAGAATCCCGCAGTCCGAATCCGACGATCATCAGCGCCATACATCCACCGATTCCAAAGACCGTCATAAAGAATCGCTTTTTATATCGGATCAGATTCCGGATCGTGGATTTCCATATGAAACTTAATCTGCTCCAAATAAATGTGATACGCTCTAAGAAAACTCGTTTTCCCTGCTTCGGAGCCGGCGGGCGCATCAACACTGCCGGTTGGGATGCCAGTTCTTTATAACATGCAAGAAGTGTCGCCGCACTTGTGCAGACCACTGCCGCACCTGTTGCCATCGCCGCATATCCCCAATGGTAAGGGATCACAATATCCGGCATATGTATATAAATGATCTTATATGCAGTTACAATAATATACGGAAATACTTTCTCTCCGAACAATACTCCGAAAATACTTCCTCCGATCGTTGCCATCAGCGCATAATTCAGATATTTCCCTGCAATACTGAATTTTCCATAGCCAAGCGCTTTCAGCGTTCCAATCTGTGTACGCTGTTCCTCAACCATCCGCGTCATCGTTGTCAGACTGATCAATGCCGCCACAATGAAGAATAGTATCGGAAATACTTCTCCGATCGCCCGCATACGGTCTGCGTTATCTCCATATCCTACATAGTCAGAAAGTGTGCTTCTGTCATTGACATACCACTTGGCATCTCCAATATCCGCAATCTTCTGCTCTGCATCTTTGATCTTATTTTCTCCATCCTTAATCTCGGCTTCGGCTTCTTTTTTTCCATTTTCATATGCTTCTTTTGCCTCAGCAAGTTTCTTTTCATTGACTGCGATTTCATTTTCTCCTGCCGCAAGCTCAGCCTCCCCGGCATGGATTGCTTCCCATCCGGCATCAATCTGCCGCTGTCCTTCTGCCGCCTGCGCTTCTCCGGCATACAGCTTATTTTCAGCTTCTGTAAGCTGTCCTCTTGCTGCTTCGATCGCATTCTTTCCTTCCTCCAACTGTGTTCTAGCCGCCGAAAGTTCCTGCTCCTTCTGTACAATCACCTGTTCTGCCTGCGCGATCTGGTCTGCTGCCTGCGCTAACTGCGGCTCCAATTGTGTGATTGTCTTCTGAAGCGCTCCAATCTGCGCCTCTGTCTGTGGAATCTGTTCCTCTGGGATCATCCCATTTTCCAGCGCCGCCTGCAGTTCTGCCAACGTGATCTTCATCTGATCTAATCCGGCTTTCCCTGCCTCGTACTCGGATTTCTTTGCTTCCAGTTCTGTGCGTCCGGCTGCAATCTGCTTCTCTCCGGCTGCGATCTGTTCCATACCTGTCTCGTACTGACTTCTGAATTCTTCTTCTTTCGCCGCAAACTCCGCTTTCCCCTGTGCAAGCTGTGCCTGTCCATCTGCAATCTGTGCATAAGCTTCATCGACTGTCGTCTGGCTCACGAGAAGTTCATTTTTTCCTGCTTCCAGTGCTTGTTTTCCACTCTCCAGCTGTTCTTTTGCACTTTGTAACTGCGCCTCAACATCTGTAATCTTTGCTTTTCCGTCAGAAAGTTCTTTCTCTGCTTTCTTCTTTCCTTCTTCCAATTCCGCTTTTGCATCGGAAAGTTCTTCCTTGGCATCTTCACGGATTCCCTCTGCGCGGAGCGCTCCCTGCCGTTCTCCAATGGATTCAATCCGCTCTGCAACCTTCTCCACCTTCTGATCGTATTCCTCTGTAAATGCGGTCTCCTCTTCTGCTCCCTCCACTGAAACGTAACACTCTGTGTATGCTTCTGTCACAAAAGATTCCTTCGGCACGGCAAGAAAACCGCTGACCTCTCCATTTCCAATCATACTGCTTCCACGGTGAAAAGAAATATACTCCGGACTGCTTCCTGCACCTACAATCCGAAATGTTTCCTTCGTAAACGTATCTGTAACCGGATCCTTCGTTCCACTGATCAGCGTGATCTCATCCCCGACCTTTAAATCAGATCCCTGGATAAAATCTTGATCGATCAGACACTCTCCGTCCTTTTTCGGCATTCTTCCTTCTTCCACCGTATACTGGTTCATCGAATCTAAAATCGACGATACATGAAGTACTTTCTGATTTCCATCACGCTCAACCATTACATCTGCGGAGTAGCCGGGTTCTGCCTGTGCCACTCCTTCCAGTGACCGGATTGCTTGCACATCATTCTCTGTCAGCCCAAGCGTTCCCATCACCTTCAGATCCATCAAATGATTCCGGTCAAAATAAGCATCCCCGGAATAGCGCAGATCCGGCTCAGATGCCCGGATTCCTGAAAAGAACGCGACACCCATTGCCACGATAAAGAAAATGGACAAAAAGCGCCCCAGACTCTTTCGTATTTCCATATAAAAATCTTTTCTCAATGCTCGTTTCTTCATCTGTCTCCCTACCATTCAATCGTTTCTACCGGTACCGGATGTGCATTCATCTCCATACTCTCCACACGGCCGTTTTTAATATGGATCACGCGATCTGCCATCGGCGCAAGTGCAGAGTTATGTGTGATAACGATCACGGTCATCCCCTTATTTCTACAAGTATCCTGAAGCAACTTCAAGATTGCCTTCCCGGTATTGTAATCAAGCGCTCCCGTCGGTTCATCACACAAAAGCAGCTTTGGGTTTTTTGCCAGCGCCCGGGCGATCGACACCCGCTGTTGTTCCCCTCCGGAAAGTTGTGCCGGGAAATTATTTAATCTTTCTCCCAACCCGACTTCCTCAAGTACCGTCTTTGCATCCAGCGGTTCCTTACAGATCTGAAGCGCCAATTCTACATTTTCCAACGCAGTCAGATTCGGAACAAGATTATAAAACTGAAAGACAAATCCAATATCCTCTCTGCGGTAGCCGATCAACTGTCGGTTTGTGTACTGTGCCACATCATTTCCATCAACAAGCACTTTGCCGCTCGTTGCCGTATCCATACCGCCAAGAATATTTAATACCGTTGTCTTTCCCGCACCACTCGGGCCGACGATCACGACAAACTCGCCTTTTCCAATCTCAAAGTCAATGCCATCCACTGCTCGGATCTCGACTTCTCCCATTTGATATATTTTTCTTACATTTTCCAGTTTTACAAAATCCTTCATGTTATGCCCCTTCTTCTTTTATGATAATCCCAAGCCGCTTTGACAGTTCCACTGCCTGAAACAAGTTCACTTCCGCCCCATCTAGTTCAGAATTGTCATCCGAAATCAGGATTCCTCCTATCTCACAAGTTGTAAAATTCATCTTCCGCAGAGAAGTCTTAAAGAAATTCACTTCACTTAATTCCACATGCTCCCACCGGATCTCCCTGCAAAAGCAGTCTGATATGCCTGCTGCACGAAAACTGCTCTCTGCCGCTTCCAGATATTCTAGCTTGGATCCATCCAGATTCGCATAGGAAAACATACATCCGGAAAATCTCACATGGGAAATCAGACATTCCGTCATCTTCACTCCAACTCCTTTGCAGTTTTCAAACAGACACCTCTTGAAATAGCCGCGTCGAAAGTTTGTATTTGAAAAGTCACATCTACGAAAGATCACATCAGAAAACTCACAGCGTTCCATGTCACACGCCAAAAAGCGGCAATTCTCAAACACGGTCCTTCGTGCCCCGATTCTTTCGTAATTCTCCTCTTCCACAACAATTTCACTTATCTTTACACCAGCAAGCGGAAGCTCCTCCCGAAGCTTCTTCTCTATCAGCTCTTTGCCATCGGCAACTTCTACAGGAGGTTCCGTTTCTATCAATGGTTCCTGTCTCTTCATACAGTCACCTCCAAAATAGCGCCTTCCAGCCCTTTTGTCATCAGCTTTCCGGTAAGCTCCGCCATCTCCTTCGGGCTTTCCATACAGCCCCGCTCAATCCAGTACAGCACAATTCCGATCACCCCGGACGTACAATAGCGAAACTGTACCTGAAATGCAAATGCCTGACGATCACAGGCATCTTCAAACGCAGTCAGATATTTCTCAAAAACTGATTCCAGCACTTTCTGCCCGACTGAAATCCGCGTGCGGTTCTCCAGCATCAGCATGCAATATTCTCTTCGCTCCTTCAAATATGAAAAAATAATCTCAAGCACATCGCTTGCATTCTCCCGCAGCTGCTGTGGAGTAAACTGCTCTGTGGCCTCAGCTGCCACAGTACACATGTGATTTTCCAGATCATCCAGAATCCCATAAACATCTGTATAATGAATATAGAATGTGTTTCTGTGGATCTTGGCGCGCTCTGTCAGCTCCCGGATGGAAATCTCATTGATACTCTTCTCTTTCGATAGTTCCAAAAGTGCCTCTAATATTTTCGCCTTCGTCCGCTCCGTTCTGCGGTCTGTTGCCGTCTTTTCCATTGCAAGCTCCTTCAATTCATTTCTGTGTATTTTCCTATGCATTTGCACAGTAAATATAATTTTATAGTAAAATTTCATTTAGGATTTGTCAATAAAGGAAATATGAAATTTCTATAAAAGAACAGCGCAGGCAATTCTGACTGGATAAGCATATCTATGCGATATTTTCTTATCTTTCAGTCAGACAGCCTGCGCTGCTCTATTCACTTTCTACTCTTATCACAATCGTAAACCTGTCTTTGGTTCTAATTATTTAAAACCGAAATAAATTCAGCCCGATCTCTTCATCATGATATCGATCGACTTTCCCATCGATCACATGGATCACCATCTCACAAGTCGCGCTGATCACTGCCCGATTTAAATGTCCTCCAAACACTTCTCCCTTTTCATTTCCTGCACTCATATGAAGGTGGCAGTAAAACTCGTCATGCATTGTATTGATCGTTCCGGTCAGAGACACAATCTCAAAACTTCCCTGAAATTCATTCGCCAGATATTCTTTTTCCTCTGTCTTAAATACGCCGACCGTAAACTGGTCAACCGCGCCGAGTGCCTGCACACTTGCAAGACTTATTTTCTCTCTCAGTGCAATTTCCTTTACCTGCTCAAGAATTTCCTCTCCTTTATCCATCCGTGCAATGATCGTATTTCCAAATCTTCTGTAGTCCATCTCTCTGTTTTCCTCCTGCTCTTTTTATATTTCACATCTACTTTACAAAGCTCTGTTTGTTTTAGTTTTTTAAATCTCCCTCATAGCAATTCACTCCACTATAACCTAAAAATCATATACTTTTTCATATCTGTGAACAAAATATAGCCCTACAATTAAATATCCTATAGCTAATATCCACTGTAAAATATCATCATATTTCCAAACAGAATAGTTCCATCCCAATATTTCATTCATAAAAAAGTTAGAAAAATTACATAACCCATGCACAAGAACTGGAAATACCAAATGGTTCGTATTTAAGAAAAGTGCTGATAAAAATACTCCCATACAGGTTGCTGAAATCACTTGTTGGCTTGTTGATATAAAATCCTGTCCTGCCAGCAGATTCATATAATGACATGCTCCAAAACAAACAGATGACATCAAAACAGAAGCATAAACCCCTTCTTTCTTTTTGCCCCACGCTTTCAGAAAAACATTTAAAACGATGCCTCTCCATACATATTCTTCCAACAGTCCGGTGCTTAGACATGCAATAAAACAAATCATAAAAAACAGCATCCCTTTACCAGATAAGATGGAAAATATTCTTTTCCCATTTAAAATAGTGATTACATCATCACAAATTTGTATTAATGGAAACAGGATCATTCCTGATACAACCAACAAAGAACTATCGCCTTTTGCTCTTCTTACCAAACATACTTTTTTATGGAAGAACAAATACAAAATTGCAAATGTTATAATTTCATTCAGGAACATAACTATGTAAGTGCTATATAAAGAAAAGACTAATCCCCTTGTAATTTTTCCAATCACATAAGATACAAAGGTGCCGGTAACTTCCCATATGAAATAGATAAAAACAGCATATACCACCGGCATAAACCATTTTCCTGCATCATCTTTTTCTCGCTTCATATTCCATCATCCTTCTAAATTTTATTTTCTTACTACTGCTTTCTGTATTTCATTAAATAGAAAACAGACACCTTGACAGCTTCCCATTGCTTTTATCATACTACACTTTTCCGTCAAAAATCCATTTAATTTTTCCTTAATTTTTGTATCACATTCACATTCTTGTTCTCTGAATTAGAAAAACAGCCAGCGACATTTCCCCGCCTGATATTCCTCAATCCTCTAAAACCGCGCAAGAACTTCTCCCCCTTCTTCCCAGTTGCCTAATACCAATTCTCCTTTGTGTGCGTGGATTGCCTGTGCAGCTGACCACAACCCCAGACCATGGTGTCCATCTGTCCTGCGGGACTTTTCTCCCCTCCACAGCCGTTCAGCCGCATGGCGCACTGCCTCCTCATCAAATCCTATCCCTTCATCTTTCACGCAGACCTGCCATCCGTTGTCTGTCATTTTCCCTTCCAGATAAACTGTTTTTCCCTTCGGCGTATATTCCACTGCATTCAGCACAATATTAAATATCCCACGCTGCAAACGCTCTGGCTGAATTCTCCAGGATCCTTCCAGTCTGTTATCCGTTATCAGTTTTACTCCCTTTGCTTCCGCAGCAGCCAGAGCATTTTCCCGCAGTTTTTCAAACCATTCCCCCAGCTGCATTTTCGTAAATGCTTCTTCTTTTCCCGACGAAGTCTCCAGAAGACTTGCGACATACTCCTTCGCCCGAGCAGTTGCCTCCAAAATTTTTCTGATCAGTCTCTCGTGATTCTGCGGCAATTCTTCCTCAAGCAACAGCTCTGCATTTCCACCTGCAAGCGTCAGCGGTGTCTTCAGGTCATGAGCCAGCGCAGCAATCTCTGCCTCGCGCTGCTGCTGCGCCGCCCACTGAGAGGTCAGTGCCTGATACAGAGCTTCCCGCATCTCTTCCATCGCATCCAGTGCTTCATCGTACTCGCGGATTCCCGCATGCGGAACTGTAAAATCAAGTTCCTGCGCCGCCACCTTTTTGCTGATCTCCTGAAACAGTTTCAATTTTTTCCCAAGAAATTTTCCAAGCCATATCGTATGCAGAAGCAGTGACAGCAAAAGCCCCATACCAAGCAAAATCAACCCGAGTGTTTCCGCCGGAGGGAGCGTCTGTCGAAGCGACGGATCGGTAAATTCCTTCCGGAAATGCCAGCGGATCAGTGCAGTGCTCCCATCTGCATAAGTGCGCCTGGAAAGGTGTGCGGCATATCCGGAAACGTATGAAAACTTTTTCCGGTCTTCTGCAATTTCTCTCTCCACATTCGTCTTTAATATAGTTCCTTTGGCATCATACAACGCATATTCGCCCGGAAAGCACTCATCCGGTTCTGTGAATCTCCCACTACTTGTCCCAAGGATCTCTTCTACCTGATGATTGATCTCAGATCCAGAACAGATAATCCCTTTCTGCTCAAGAAGAGACATCACAAGTGACCAGATCATAAAACACAACAGCATCGTAACAAACATTCCCGCCACAAATCGGAGTAACACAAAGGAAAGACTTAACGTATGTTTTCTTTTTTCCATTTATATCCCATCCCCCAGACTGTCTCAATCGGACTTTTCCCATATTTCTTTAATTTTGCGCGGATATTTTTAATATGCTCTGCAATCGTCCCCGGATCCCCCTCCGCATCGAAACCAAAGACCGCCTCATACAACTGTTCTTTGGAAAACACCTGCCCGGCATGAAGCGCCAGATGCTCACAGATCTCATACTCCCCTTTGGTAAGCGGAAGAATCTGCTCCTCAACCATAGCCTCTTTTGCCTGCATGTCAAACCGTACCCCGCCGCGTGCCATCGCCCGCACGGGTTGCCGTCCTTCTCTCCGCAAATGTGCATTGACCCGCGCCCGCAGTTCTGCGATGCTGAATGGCTTTTTGATATAATCATCTGCTCCGAGCCCAAATCCCTGTACAAGCGCCGCATCTTCTGTCTTTGCCGTCAGAAATAAGATTGGACAATCCACTTCTGCCCGGATCCTGCCACAGAGTGAAAACCCATCTTCGCCTGGCATCATCACATCCAACAGAAGCAAGTCATATATCCTACAGCGCTCTGCCGATACCCGCTTTACATCTTCTTCTGTATCCACCTGATGTCCATCACGTTCCAGCGCCATCTTCACCAGTTCCAGCATCTCTTCTTCATCATCTACTGCCAGTATTTTCCCCATTTCTTTTCCCCCTTTTTATCTCCCTGCATCTTGACTGTTTGAAAAAGGAAGCACTGCCGCAAGCAGTAAATATGCAAGGATTCCATTTGGAAACAACAGACACAACCCAAAACAAAGAATCCTCACACTTTTGGGAGACAGTCCCAGATAGGCCGCAATTCCTCCACATACTCCGGTAATCTTCTTATCTGCTCTGCTTTTTCCTAACCGTTTTTCTTTATTTCGTTCCATTTCTTTTCTCTCCTCTTATCATATCACATTTTTTCTGTATCCAAAAGATGCCCAGACATCCACATAACAGCAAAACAACCACACTGATCATTCTCCTCTCCATCGATGCAATCTGATATCCGGACACATTAAACACTGCCGTGATCGGATAAAAATCTTTCACGCGATCCGCCATCCCTGCAAATAATCCAAATACCGAGTAGATTTCCGTAAAAAGGAATACGGACCAGCAGTTTTTCTGTCTTCCTGCTGCAAATGCAATGATCGGAAATACTGCAAAGAATATGCCGATCCCGCCAAGAACATATTCTTTCCACAGCATAAACACGAATGAGGCCGACAGATCTTCTATATGTAGCACGGCCTCTGTCAAAAAGGTGATTCCAAAACACAACATGGAAAGCCCGATGCTAAAAAGCAGTGTCAGAATCATTTTCACCCGCATCAGGTCAATTTCCTGCAGCGGTATCAGGCGCAGGGATTTCATCGTGTCCTCTTCTTGTTCCCGCACACTTAAATAGCTCCCAAACAGAGCTGTCATACCCGGAATCACAAAAAAGAACGTCCACGGTTGCACCTCATCCATATACCAGCCCGCATTTTCAAGGTACCGCATCCCATCTCGCATCACCTTCAGCCCATAATGCACCTCCGATCCATGATACACTTCCAGTCCGCCCACAAATAGAATCCCTGCCGTCAGAAAAACTGCTGCTACCGCGATCCAAATCACTTTTGAACGGCGAAGCTTCCTGCACTCCACCCAAAACAAATTTCTCCAGTTCATATTCTTATCCCCCTATTTTCTTTTGGACAACTGATATTTTACAAGCCCAAAGGAAATAATATCCCACACGAAAATACAAAGAACCGCCTTTCCCACACAAATCTCCTGCGTCACAAGCAGCCCCGGAATGTCTTTCTTTCGGATAAGGATCGCTCCCATACTTGTGATCGGATGAACATACATATTGACCGGCATCAGGAAAAAGCCTGCCAGCGCATATACAACTGTCATACAGGCAGGCATCACATAACCGCTTCCCACTATCGCCAGCGCCAAAATCGGCAGCATTGCAAATGCAAGCAGAATGCCAATTTCCATACATTTCTCAAATAAATACATCATATCTTCTAGACGAAACGGTACGAATCCCGGAAGCACACTGCAAAGAACAGATGCCACTGCTGTCAGCATCATAAATCCGACTGACAAAACTAATACCATACAAAATTTACTGAAAAAGTAACTTTCTTCCTTCACCGGCACAAGCCAGATCTGCCTCACGATCTGCAGTCGTTTCTCTTCATACACGATCATCGTTGCAAAAATCCCAAGAATCACCGGAAGAATGATCCATGTCGTATATCCAAATGCAGACCATTTATAAAATTGTGCCGGCTCCACCTCTGCCTGCCCCAGATATCCGAAATAGCAGACCGACAACGCCGGCATAAGAAATGCAGCAAGAACCATCATCCAAACGCTCTTTTTCCGTCTCAGCTTGTAAAATTCCGTCTCGATCAGTCTAAGCAATGCCAACACCTCCCGTCACATTTCTAAAATATGTCTCCAGTGTCTCTTCACCTTTTTTGAGTTCTTTCATGTTTTTCTGTGCCAGTAGCACTCCATGATCCATAATTCCAACGCGGTCCGCCACCAGCTCGATTTCCGAAAGAATGTGGCTGGAAATCAATATCGTCTTTCCCTGCTCTCTGCTAAGCTTTACGAGAAATCCTCTCATTTCCGCAATCCCAATCGGATCCAGCCCATTCATCGGCTCATCCAAAATGAGTAGCTTCGGATCATGTAAGATTGCATTGGCAATGCCAAGCCGCTGCTTCATGCCAAGCGAATAGTTTCCAAAAAGCTTTTTATCCTGGTAAGGAAGCCCCACCACCGCAAGCGCCCGCTTGACCGTCTGCTCCCTCTTCAGACCTCTCAGTCTTGCAAAAATCTCAAGATTTTCTGTCCCGGTCAGATTCGGGTAAAATCCCGGCGCCTCGATCATCGCGCCAATCTGCGGATAAATCTGCTTTTCCTGCCCTCGCAGCTTTCTCCCAAACAATTCCACTTCACCTGAGGTCTCCGGTGTAAGCCCGAGAATCATCTTCATCAATGTCGTCTTCCCTGCCCCGTTCCTTCCGAGCAGCCCGTAAATCTCACCCTTTCTTACATGAAGATCTACTTCCTTTACAACAGTCTGTTCTCCATAACACTTCGTCAGCTTCCGCGTTTCTATCGCAAATTCTTTCATTCCATTTTCTTCTCCTTCCTTGATTTACAAAAATCATAACGGAGAATTTTAAAGATTTTATAAAGCTGTGATATTTTTTCATAATAGAATCTTTTTTATGATACTCTGCTCACCAAAGAAATGATTGAGACTTGCTCATGAGATAAAAAAAGGATATGCTACCTAATATGGGACTTTTATATTTCATCGTCCTATACGATAGTATCATATCCTTTTTAATCGTTTTACTTTTTCGGCTTTTCCACTACGATCAGCGGAACTGTCATCTCTTCTTTTGTCATTCCTGCATGTACACCGATGGTGTTCTCTTTCTCCTCATTCGTATCAAATAGATTGAGTGCTCCGACTGCGACAGCAAAGTAATCACCGATCGCCTCCTGAAATCTCGGATGATATGCTCCTTCTCCAAATAGCTGGCTCTCCGTGATCTCTTCTCTGGAAAATAACAGGAACTCTTTCCCAAAATGTTTCTTGAAACTCTCAAGAAACTGCTCTTCCATTCCTTCCTTCAGATGAAAGGAAAGCGCCCGCGGTTCCACTGCCGGAAGACATTTCAGACACTCCCTCAATTCCGGGTAATTTTCCATCGATACATTTCTTCCGTCGATATGTCCATGATCTGCTGTCACAAGCAAAAGCGTATCAGAAAGCTCTTCACTTAATTTTTCCAATTCACGGTCAATCTTTTTCAGCCATTCTCCCGCCTCTCTGCAAGTACAGCCACCTTCATGCATTACATGATCCGGCTCCGGCCAGTATACATACATATAATTTTTCTCATCTCTTGTGCATAACGTCTTCACACCGCTGAGCAATTCCTCAAAGGTATCTATATGGTAATCTCCAAACGGAGATACTTCATATGCCTTTGCCTCACAGGCATGCATAATCTGGCTTCCCAGCTTTTCATACGGCATCATCCTATAAGCCAGCAATTCTCCTTCGATCACTCCGCCACTTCCGGTCGTATTGAGAAATACATTGACCTTGTCCTGGATTTCCGGAAAATACATGCTCCACCCAAGCCATCCGTGTTCTGCCGGTGCAAGTCCACTCTCCAGTGTTGTTGTGGCGGCAACCGTTGTAGGCGGAAATACACTGGAGATTTCTTTTTGAAAATGACTGCGAAGGAAACTTTCCTCCGGCAAAAACCTCTCAAGGACACTGACACCCATTCCATCCAGCACAAGAAGCACCACATGTCTGTAATCCTTTTTCAAAATTTCATCCGCCTCCGGAAGGGTAGTATATCGATGCGGTGCGCCATAATTGTGCAAAATCGAATTGACTAAATTCAAAATACTATTTTGATAATCCGGCTTTTGTACCTGCATGTTTACATCTCTCTTCCTACTACCTGTGCGATCATCCTTCCTTTTTCGATGACCTGTTTAAATTTCTCTGGTTTTAATGACTGTGCCCCATCACTCCATGCCGCTTCCGGGTTATTATGCACTTCTACGATCAGTCCATCTGCTCCTGCTGCAATCGCCGCAAGACTCATAGACTCAATCCATTTCCAGTTTCCAGTTGCATGAGAAGGGTCGATGATGATCGGCAGATGTGTCTTCTCCTTGATGATCGGAACTACACTGAGATCTAATGTATTTCTCGTATATTTTTCAAATGTACGGATTCCTCGCTCACAGAGAATGACGTTTTCATTTCCGCCTGCCATAATATATTCTGCTGACATGATCCACTCTTCGATTGTATTGGAAAGTCCTCTCTTTAATAGGATTGGCTTCTGAATCTTTCCGACTGCTTTCAGAAGAGAAAAGTTCTGCATATTTCTTGCCCCAATCTGGATCAGATCCACATGCTCCACAAACTCTTCAATATGCTCTGCATCCATCAGTTCACTGACGATCGGAAGTCCTGTCTGTCTTCTTGCTTCCACCATATCCTTAATCCCTTCGGTCTCCAGTCCCTGGAATGCATATGGGGAAGTACGCGGTTTGTACGCTCCGCCTCTTAACATATCTGCTCCTGCCGCCTTCACTTCTTTTGCAATCTCACAGATCTGTTCCCTGCTCTCCACGGAACATGGCCCTCCGATGACAACAATCTTCTCCTGACCACCGATCTTCACTCCTGCCACATCTACAACTGTGTCTTCCGGATGAAACATCCGATTTGCTTTCTTATACGGCGCTGCAATTCTTGTCACCTCAGAGACAAGTGGATTGGCCTGAATAATTTTTTCATCCAGACTCGTGGTATCTCCGATCAGCCCTAAAATATGATAATCTGTTCCCTGAGAATCATTTACCTGAAATCCTCTCTCCTCAAATGTGTGGACCAGTTTTTTCACTTCTTCCTCGGGAATCCCTTTTTTCACTGTAATGATCATAATTTTTTCTCCTTCTCTCTACCCTTTGTCACTCTGACTTGTTCCTATTTTCTGCACAGCTTTTCAGATGTCTGCTTCTTTTTGCATTTTCCTAATATTAAATATCTCTTCCGATCACCTGTGCGATGACTCTTCCTTTCTCAATCATCGTCTTGAATTTTTCTGGCTTCAGCGATTGTGCTCCGTCACTCCATGCCTTCTCCGGATTGTTGTGTACCTCCACGATCAGACCATCTGCGCCTGCTGCAATCGCCGCAAGGCTCATAGATTCTACAAGATCCCAATCACCTGTTGCATGAGAAGGATCAATAATGATCGGCAGGTGGCTCTTCTTCTTTATGATCGGAACAACACTGAGATCCAGCGTGTTTCTCGTATAACGCTCAAAGGTACGGATCCCCCGCTCACAAAGAATGACATTCTCATTTCCGCCGGACATAATATATTCTGCAGACATCAGCCATTCCTCAATCGTATTGGAAAGTCCTCTCTTTAATAAGATCGGTTTGTTGATCTTCCCAAGTGCTTTGAGCAGATCAAAATTTTGCATATTTCTAGCTCCTACCTGGATCAGATCTACATACTCTACAAATTCATCAATTTTATCTGCGCTCATGATTTCAGACACGATCGGTAATCCTGTTCGTTTTCTTGCCTCTACCATATCTAAAATACCCTCAGTTCCAAGTCCCTGAAATGCATATGGTGACGTTCTCGGCTTATATGCACCACCTCTTAACATGCATCCTCCGGCTTGCTTTACCTCTTCGGCAATCTCGCAGATCTGTTCCTTTCCTTCCACGGAGCAAGGTCCGCCAATGACAACAACTTTTTCCTTGCCTCCAACTTTAATTCCCGCCACATCGATGATGCTGTCCTCCGGGTGAAATAACCTGTTAACCTTCTTATATGGCGCTGCAATCCTTGTCACATCCTCGATCCACGGATTGGCACGCACCATCTTCTCATCTACAACTGTCGTATCTCCAACGATTCCAAACACGTTGTAATTCGTTCCAAGAATCGTGTTGACTTCCAGTCCTTTCTCTTCAAATCCTTTTACAATCTTCTCTACCTCATTCTGAGGAGCTCCTTTTTTACATGTAATAATCATTTTCTTCTTTCCTCGTCCTCTAACCTATTTTCTTTCTCTCTATGTGTATGGCATCTGTCACCTGCAGATCAATGCCCCAGTTTTTCTTTCAATGCCTCAATCGCCATCCGGTAACCTGCGATTCCCTGTCCGGTAATCGTATGGAAACACGCCTGTCCCGCATAAGAAATCTGCCGGAATGCTTCTCTTTCTTCTACTTTGGAAATGTGCACTTCCACACATGGAATTTGTACCGCTTTGAGAGCATCCAAAATAGCAATACTCGTATGTGTGTATGCTGCCGGATTGATGACGATTCCGTCCATCACTCCATACGCCTGCTGGATTTTGTCAACGATCGCTCCTTCATGATTGCTCTGAAAACACTCAATCTCTATCCCATAATCTTCTCCGGTTTTCCTACACAGTTCCAAAAGCGCTTCATAATTCTCTTTTCCATAAATCCCCGGCTCTCGAATCCCGAGCATATTGATGTTCGGTCCGTTAATGATCAAAAACTTCATCAAATACCTCCTTCACTTTCTGTACAGCCAGCTTAAATACTGTATCATTATTAATTTCAATATCACTATATTTCTGATAAAGCGGCATCCGCTCCTGCTCCATCTGTCTTAATTTTTCTCTGCTTGTGCTAAGTGGTCTGTTTCCGCCGACTGCCAGCGCATTCACATTCCGTCGGATATGGAATACAATCCCATTTTGCCGGAGTTTTTCCATATTTTCAGCGTTTTTGATAATTCCTCCTCCACAGGAGATCACTTGTCCATGCTCTTTTGCAATTCTTGCACAGACTTCCTGTTCAATTTTCCGAAACCGACTCTCACCATATCTCTCAAAAATCTCAGGAATCGTCATCTTCGCTTCCTTTTCAATTTCCTTATCTAAATCTACAAATGTCTTCCCGATTTCTTTTGCAGTCTTCTTGCCAATCGTAGACTTTCCACATCCCGGCATCCCGATCAAAACAAGATTCATCATATCCTTCTTCATCTCAGCAACTATGCGGTCTATCTCCCTGTCTGCAATCTTTGTATCCAGAAAAAACTCCACTGCGTATTTTGCCTGCGCCACAAGCATTTCCAGTCCATTGACTGCCCGCAGCCCCTGCTCCTCTGCCTGCTGACAGAGCTTTGTCTTCATCGGATTGTAAATGACATCAACTACCGCCTCTGCATTCGGAAATTTCTTCAGATTGATCAGGCATTCGTCATTTTTCGGATACATCCCAACGCTGGTCGCATTGATAAACACCTGTATTTCCTCATACTTCTCCAAATCCTCATAAGAGATTATCGGATCCGTCTGATTTCTCCCTACAATATAAACCTTCTCTGCCCCCATATCATGAAGGACTGCCTCCGCGGTCTTACTTGTCCCCCCGGTGCCAAGAATACAACAAACTTTTCCACAAATCTCTACTCCATTATGTTGAATCATCTGCTTCAATCCCTCAAAATCAGTGTTCGTTGCATATAATTTTCCATCCCGATTGACAATCGTATTGACCGCATGGATCGCACTTGCTTTCTCATCGATCACATCACAATACTGCATCACTGTTTCCTTATAAGGAATTGTCACATTCACCGCATCAAACTCTTTCTTTTTAAAAAATCCATGAAATTCTTCCTCGGTTAATGGAATCAGATCGTATGTATAATCTGCAAGTTTCTCGTGGATTGGTTTCGAAAAACTATGTCCAAGTTTTCCCCCGACAAGCCCTACTCTCATCTGGTCACCTCCTGTATATTTTTATCAGCAAAATTTCCTCATATCCTCGATCTTCATATCGATCAGCTCCGCCTTTCCAATTTCACGGACCTGAACAATTGTAATCTGGTCTCCGCTTGCCTTTTTATCTTTCTTAATAAAATCAATGACCTCCTGGATTTCATACGGAACATCCAGCGGAATCTCCATCTTCTTTAAAATGCTTTTCAAACGCTCTTTCAACTGCTCATCCTCGAGAATCTTCATCATCCCCATTGCTACACATTCCCCATGATAATAATCATGCAGATGGTAAATACTCTCGATCGCATGCCCGATCGTATGCCCGAAATTCAATATCTTTCGGAGATTCTGCTCCTTCTCATCCTCTTCTACCACATGCTTCTTCACGATCAGCGAGCGGGTGATGATCTCCTCAAGAGCCTGATCGATCTCTTCCTCCTCAAACAGTCGGAAAATCTCCGGATCTGCAATCATTCCTGCCTTGACCGCCTCCACAAGTCCATTGTAATAATGACGTTTCGGCAATGTCCGAAGTGTATTCAAGTCAATCAACACTACCTCCGGATGATAAAAGGTTCCGATCACATTTTTCACTTCCCCGAGATTGACTGCCACCTTCCCTCCGATACTGGAATCAATCTGCGACAAAGTCGTTGTCGGAATGGATGCAAACTTCATCCCACGCTTAAAGGTCGCTGCCACAAATCCACTGAGATCTCCAATCACTCCGCCTCCCAGCGCAAGGATCCGATCCTTTCTGGAAAAATTCAGCTGCAACAGTTTTTCGCAGATCTGCTGATAGACCGGAAAGCTTTTTGCCCCCTCACCGTGTCTGCATACATGTAGATACCCCTGCGGACACTGTGCAAGTACTTGCTTCTGATATCGTTCCGGCACTCCATCATCGGTAATGATCATCACCTTACAGTTTACATCTATATAATCTGCCAGATGAAGCATGGCATCTCTTTCTATAATAATACGACTTTTCTGTTCTGTCAGATTAACGGATAATTCCATCTGCCCACTCCTCCCACTTTCTCTGTTTAAAGTAAAAAAGTATCTGCCTATTCTTATAAAATAAGTTCTTCATGCACCCAAAAGAAACAACTCGAATGTTCAGGGTTGAAAGATACTTATCTATAAAAATAAAAGACAGATACTAAATAGTTCATTCTCATTATTAATCACTCCAAGTAGTTTGATTTTATTACTTTTTTAATGAGAACGCAAGTATATTATGAAATTTTTCTAAAGTTTTTCGATATTAGCTTCCGATTACGGATGGCAGTTGCCACATGGAGCATATCCCTGCTCGATCACTTCCGCCCGCTTTCCGGTATAAATTTTTTTATTCTTCTCTTTCATCGACTTGACACCGGAACAGGATTCTTTGTGAAACTTCTTACTGCTCGTATTTAATATATAAGTCTGCTCACTCACCGGATCTGAACTGTCCTTGTCAGAAGCAGTTCCTGAAGCAGTGTTTCCTGCTTTGTCAGAGTTTTTGGAAGCTGGCAGAAGTTCTTTTGCCTCCCGGCTTTCTCCGGTTTTATAATCAATCTCCACTCCCGGCTGTACATTATACACATATACATTAAAGGAAAGATCTGCTCCCTGATCTTCCACCGATTCTGCTTCCATCTGCACTCCCGATGCCACAAGATTTTCCCCTTCAAACACCGGTGTGACACGGTACATCACATGATTGCCAGTTTCTTTGATGTAGTCTGCAACCATATTTTCAAATGGAAGCATCCCTTCCGTGTTCATATATCTCGTTCCTGTGATCAAATTTTTCTCATTGGCATTTTCGGCAGTCAGCTGATAACCGATTAAATGACAACGGTTATACAGATATTTTCCCTCCACCATATCATACTTTACAGTATGCCATCCAGTCGGTTTCACCTGCCCGATCGCTCCACGCTTCTCCGTCGGCATTAGTCCCTCCCCGATACTTGCCTCTGCAATACTGCAACGCCCAAGTGCATCCAATGTTCCATATGTCTCATATGCTTCTGGCTGCAATTCTTCTTCCGTAAAATTTGGCTCATTGTCATCAATCACCACATACGGTTCCCCATCATATTCTGGAATGGTCTCCATAGAAATATCTGACTGCTGTGTCCCAGACACCGGAACCGTCTCCTGCTGCGCATTTGCTGAAGTTTTCTCCTGTTCTGCCTTGCCTGCACATGCTGACATAAAAACCATCACACATGCAGTCACTACACCGAGAAGCCGATATTTCCCATTTTTCTTCCATTGCTTCATCCTGATTCCTCCTATTATGCTTTTCCTTATCTGACATAAACTTCCTTCGTAATTTTCTCATGAGAATGCCCCGAAAATTCCACGCATTCCACCATCTTCCACCTAGAAAGGTCCATAGCAAATCTTATGTCTGCCGGATATTTCCGATTCCATCGATATAACACCACAGTTTGTATTTCATCTTTATATTCCTGGATCGGCACATTTTCCACAAAACAATACTCCTCTTCGCCAGCTTCTTCCAAAAATCTTTCTGACACAGAAATATCCCCTGAATACGTTCGAAACAATTCGGCGGAATATTCATTCATCCAAATTCTTGCTCGTCCATCTTTCTTCACTTCTTTGGACACCATCCGAAAAATGTCCTCTATTACAGCCCTGTCTCTGCTGATACGACGATTATGGAACAACATGGCATTGTTATCCCCCACACATACAATAATCTTCATATTTTTCCACTTCCTCCCGAATGCTACCTGAGGCTTTCCTCTAAATACTTCAGATATCGCTCAAACACTTCTCTCTTTTTTAACCGTCTCTGAATCTTTTTCCTTTCACTACCAAAATCAGCCAATGCTGCAAACATCCATCTGAGAAATACTATCATCCCGATTACTCCGACAATAAGACTCATCCCCAAAGGGAAAGATCTTGAGACAGCAATCCCGATACAGCCTATGCACCATACCAGTAACCCTGCTGTCGTACATGGATATCTCTGCCCAACATATACCAAGGTCAAAAAGATTATTTTTAAATAAATCATTATTTTTATCTTCCTTATTATTCATCCCAATAAGCTTCAAACCTTTTGCAACACAAAATGCTATATAAAAAATAAAAACCCCAGTGTACACTGAGGTTTTACATGGACCTGAGGGGAATTGAACCCCTGTCCGAAAGCCCGTCCATTGCGGCATCTCCCATTACAGTCATTATTTTGACATTCCCTCCATGAATCGCCTAATGACAGGCTCTTCACTTTAGTAGCTTCATAAATTCTTCCATTCCCTCAAAGCTTTGGAAACGAAGTGCCTCACCTCTTTGAAGCCGGTGACTTAAGCAGTGAGTGACTTAAGGCCGACTGCTGCAACTAGGCAGCGTACGCTAAATTTTCGTCTGCGTTTATATTTAAATACGGATTGATACGCGGTCCCGCCCCGCGAATGGCTTCCTCAACTTCAGAACCCCCGTCGAAACCAGTACAAGCCCTAATCATGACTTCTCTGTCTGGTATGACTGCAAACGATTCGTGTCATTATTATATTCCATATATAACACAAATGTCAAGGATATTTTATTCTGAGTGCTCTGAGTGCTCTACTGTGCTCTCCCTTACGACAAGTCTTGGCTGAAATGTAATACACTTCTGAGAATTCACTCCACTGCCTATCTCACTGATCAGCTGCTGTACTGCCTCCACTCCCATGTCATAGACCGGCTGACTGACCGTTGTCAGCGGAACGTCCAAAATCTCCGAAAAGAAAATATCGTCATAGCCAACTAGCGAAATTTCTTCCGGCACAGCTATTTTATGCTTTTTCAGACAATTATATACCCCATATGCACCCTTTCTGCGCCACTCCCAGTTTGCATCCGGTAGGTTCCCCAATCAGCAAAAGAGAGCCTGACGACAAATCTATTTCCTCTAATATTTTGTCCACTCCATTCACACTCGGAATTGCGAGAATCTCTTTTAGCAGTGTGATACTTTTCTTGCTTCTGTTTTTAGATATATTTACAGTATATCCGATATTATTAAAACGTTTTTCTTATCATTCTAAATCGAACTTCTTCTTGCTCACTCCACTCTATCATGCTATAATTTTTTCATAGAATTCCTCTGTTTCAAGGAGGAACTTACCATGAAAAAAACTTTACAAGATCTTACAATCAAAGACAATTTTATGTTTGGCGCTGTAATGACTGATCCAGAAAACTGCAAAGGCTTACTGGAATTACTTCTTCACAAAAAACTGGACAGAATCATCGTAAGTACCGAAAAAAGTATGATCTATCATCCAGAGTACAAAGGCGTCCGTCTTGATGTCTATGCAAAGGATGATACAAATACCCGGTACAATATTGAAATGCAGGTACTTCGAAAATCCACTCTCGGCAAGCGCAGCCGTTATTATCACAGCCAGATTGATATGGATCTGTTGCTGAGCGGTTCTGATTACCGTGAACTTCCTGATACTTATGTAATCTTTATCTGTGATTTTGACCCATTTGGCTTCGGAAAATACTTATATTCCTTTTACACCGCCTGCAGAGAAGAAGATTCTCTCGCATTCAACGACGGTCTTTACACTATCTTTTTAAGCACAGCAGGCAAAAATAAATCGGAAGTTCCGGAAGCACTCGTTTCTTTTCTCAAATTTGTCAAAGCCGATTTATCAGAAAGCAGCAAGGATTTCCATAACGAATATGTCAGGAAGCTCCAACGATCCATCAGCCAAATTAAAGAAAACAGAGAAATGGAGGAACGATTTATGTTACTGGAAGAATTACTGCAGGAAGAGCATGAAGAAGGACTTCGCCAAGGTCGTATAGCGGAACGCACTGAAAACATCCAACGTCTCACAGATCTTCTCTTCTCTCTTTTAAAAAAATTTGACAAACTTCCTGACAGTCTTTTTGAGAAAATTGAAGCAGAAAAAGATCCTGATCGTTTCATGCAATGGATCCAGTTCGCAGCTGAGTCTGCATCCCTTCCGGATTTTTTATCAAAGATTGAATAATCTTTTTCATTTATATCAAAAGAACAAAACTAAAGAAAAAGGCATATCAGTACCACTGTTACATTCTGGTTGTTTCAAAAACAGCTCAGAATTTGCAGCGTGATCCCGATATGCCTATCTAAATTTCACTTCTTATTTTCAAATAAAATTTATTCTATTATTTCATCTGATTTCACAACGATTTTACAATTTTATTACAGAGGAATTCTATCTCATTTCTTATTCCAGTCCCAGAATCTCGGCAAGAACATCGACGATGATCTCATTTGTACAAGATTTTACATACCCGAGTAAATGCAGGGAAATTTCATCCTGCTTCTGCGCCTCAGTCAGTTTTTCATCGTGCTTTGTCTGATCGATCATCTGGATCAGCTGCGGTGTCAGATCTTCATAAATCTCTATCGTCGTATCTGTCACCAGTTTTCTCAATGCCTCTTTTGTTGTAGGTACCATGTTTTTCTCCTGTTCTTTTTCAGATTTTCTATTGTCATACTGCCTTTTTACTGCTGCTTTACAAACCGACTTTCTTCACTTTGCAGCCGCAGTCTTGTAACCGTAGCTGTCTACCCAAGATTTCTAATCTTGAAATCTCTCTGTGCCTCTCTTTGCTGATCTTTCTTTGCGATGTCATTTCGCTTGTCATAGAGTTTCTTTCCTCGCGCAAGACCAATCTCTACTTTCACTAAACTTCCTTTGAAATATACTTTAAGTGGCACGATCGCCATTCCTTTTTCCTTTGTCTTTCCGATCATTTTATTGATCTCTGCCTTATGTAACAGCAGCTTTCTCGGGCGAAGCGGGTCTTTGTTGAAAATATTTCCTTTCTCATATGGACTGATATGCATTCCATAGATAAAAACTTCTCCATTTTCCACCCGGATAAACGATTCTTTGACGCTGCATTTTCCCATACGGAGGGATTTCACCTCCGTACCATGCAGCGCAATTCCTGCCTCGTAAGTGTCTAAGATAAAATAATCGTGGTATGCCTTTTTATTGTTGGCAATCAGTTTCGTCGATGTTTTCGCCATCTTCCTCATCCCCCTTATTTACCAGTTCAAAATCTATTGTACGCTGCAGACGGTCTGTGTCAAGTACCCTGACATAGACTTTCTGTCCGAGTTTATATGATCTTCGTGTATGCTCCCCAATCATCTCAAAGCGGTCTTCATAGTAATCGTAGTGGTCGTCATGCATATTGGTAACATGGATCAATCCTTCCACTGTATTTTCCAGTTCTACATACATGCCCCATTTTGTAATACTTGAAATGACTCCTGCAAACACTTCACCAATGTGTTGCTCCATATATTCTGCCTTCTTTAAGCGGATTGTCTCACGCTCTGCCTCTTCTGCCCTGCGCTCCATCTGGCTTGCATGCTTTGTTACTTCCGGTAAAATGGATTCATAATGTTCCATACGGTTTTCATTCATCCTTCCACGCAGTGTCTCTTTGATGATCCGATGGATCTGAAGATCCGGGTATCTTCGGATCGGTGATGTGAAATGGCAGTAATACTGCGCTGCAAGTCCAAAATGCCCTGTATTTTCCGGTGTGTATTTTGCCTGTTTCATCGAACGCAATGCCAGTCTGCTGATAAAATCCCCTTCCGGCGTACCATCTACTTTGGCGAGCAGCTTTTGAATTTCCTTCGGTCTTACTTCTTTGTTTGCCACATGCATGGAATGTCCAAAATTATTGATAAATGTGCATAATTTTTGAATTTTTTCCTCATCTGGCACATCATGTGTCCGGTAGACAAACGGGATCTCCTGCCAGAAATAATCCTCTGCCACCGTTTCGTTTGCAAGCAGCATAAAATCTTCAATGATTTTTGTCGCAGTATTCCGATCATATGGTTTGATCTCTGTCGGAGTGCCATCCGCATTCAGCATGATCTTACTTTCTGGAAAATCAAAATCGATCGAACCTCTGCGGTGTCTTTTCTCTCTTAAAATCTTCGCAAGCTCTGCCATCAGTTCAAACATTGGCACAAATTCTTTATACGCTTCCATTTCTTCCTGATCTCTGTCCTCCAGTATTTTTTTGACACTTGTGTAGCTCATGCGCTGATCAATATGGACGACGGTCTCTGCTATTTTGTGATCGATCACCTCTCCTTTTGGATTGACAGTCATAATACAGCTAAGCGCCAGTCTGTCTTCCCCTGCATTCAGAGAGCAGATTCCATTGGAAAGTGCATGTGGCAGCATCGGGATCACCCGGTCAACAAGATACACACTCGTTCCGCGCTCATATGCCTCCCTATCAAGTGCACTTCGCTCCTGCACATAGTTTGTCACATCCGCAATATGCACACCGAGCTGATAATTTTCTCCTTCTTTTGTAATGGAGATCGCATCGTCCAGATCTTTCGCATCTTCTCCATCGATCGTTACCATTCTCCAGGAACGGATATCCATACGCCCTGCCATATCTGCACTTGTGACGTCTTTTGCCACCCGCTCTGCCTGATTTAACACCTTCTCCGGAAATTCTACCGGAAGATCATACCCTTTCACGATCGACATAATGTCCGTGCCCGGATCATTCACATGCCCGATGATCTCAACAACCTTTCCTTCCGGCTTCTTGCCGTCTTTTCCATAAGAAGTCAATTCAACAACAACTTTATGCCCGGTCACTGCCCCTTTTGAGCGCTCCAGCGGCACAAAAATATCTTTGACAAACCGGTCATTGTCCGGGATCACAAAACCAAAGTTTTTATTTTTCTGAAAGTATCCGACCAGCTTCACCGTTCCATGGGAAAGAATCCGCACGATTTTCCCTTCTCTTCGCTTTCCTTCGGGTGCTTTTGTTATGACAACTTCCACCTGGTCCATGTGAAATGCCCCATTCGCATCGTCCTCTGAGATAAAAATATCATCGGCTTGTCCTTCGACCGTAACAAAGCCAAATCCTCGTGCATGCGCCTGATAAGTTCCGACAAGCTGCTTTGCAGTTCCTTTCACATACTTTCCTTTCTGTGTAACAGAAACCTTTCCGTCTGCCACAAGCGCATCCATCACTTTCTTTAATTCATTTCTCTGATCCTTCGGCACCTGAAGAAGAATTGCCAGTTCTTTCAACTTCATCGGTACATAAAAATCATCACAAATAAAATCGTATATAATCTTTTTTCTTTTTTCAAATGTCTGTTCCAATCGTTTCACTCCTTTTTTTCGTATCTCATTTCCCTACAATTATTTCTGAACTTGCCCAGAAACGAGCAAAGAATCTCGCAAGTCAGACTCTCCGCACGCGAACGGTGTCGTTAGCAGTGTGTTTTTCGTTACATAGAAATTTCCTATGTAACGAAAAAGAACATACCTATCTGACAACAGGTATGTTCTACATTTACACATTTTTCCAAACTGTCTTTTTCTGATTTCTTTGACAATTTCTGCAGCAAATCTTTGTATTGCTTCTCAGTAACACTTCACCGATAGCATATCCGCTCTCCCTCACATCCTGCCAAATCGCACAGACGAAAGCAATAGCAAGTACGATCTAGTTAAATACACCGAGATTCAAAGCTGCTGCCAGTATCATAAATAAACATGCTAAGAACTTCGTAGATTTGACAAGTGCACCTTCCATAGAACGTCCCTTGTTCTGTCCCCAGTATGTTTCCGCTCCACCTGCGATCGAACCAAGCCCTGCGGACTTCCCTTCCTGAAGAAGTACAATGATTGTCAATGCGATACCGTCTATTACAAATAAAATAGTTAATACAATTTTCAAAATTTCCATTTTTACACCTCCCGTGGATAAACAATATTCATTATACCACAAGAGAGAATCGGTTGCAAGTTCAACTCAGATAACTTTCAAAGAAGTTTTTCCGAGAAACTAGCAAACGATTTCTTTCTATTCTTCCGGCTCTGCGAGAAATGGAAAAGGATTTTGGTACTCCGCCACATCCCCCAGCGATTCTTCGATTCGGAGCAGCTGATTGTATTTTGCCACACGCTCGGATCTGCACGGTGCTCCTGTCTTAATCTGCCCGACATTCAATGCGACTGCAAGATCTGCGATCGTACAGTCTTCCGTCTCTCCCGAACGATGGGAAACGATGGCATGATACCCGGCATTTTGCGCAAGTTTTACCGCATCCATCGCTTCTGTGAGCGTACCAATTTGATTAACTTTCACGAGAATCGCATTGGCCACGTTCTTATCAATCCCCTTCTTTAACCTTTTTACATTTGTGACAAACAGATCATCTCCCACAAGCTGCATATCTTGTCCAAGTCTTGTTGTGAGCAATTCCCAGCCTTCCCAGTCTTCTTCATCTAACGGATCTTCGATGGACACAATCGGATAATCCGTCGCCAGTTCTTCGTAATAATCAATCATCTCTTCCGACGATCTGGCGATTTTCTGACAGTTCATTTTCCCCTCGCCTGGGAAATAATATTTTTTCATCTTTTTATCATACAGCTCACTCGCCGCCGCATCAAGGGCAATGACAATATCTTTTTTCAGACGATATCCGGCTCGCTCCACTGCCTTTGCAATCAACTTCAATGCCTCTTTTGCATTTGGAAGATCCGGGGCAAATCCTCCTTCATCTCCGACTCCGGTCGCCAGTTGTTCTTCCTTCAACAATTTTTTTAACTCATGATAAATCTCCACACACATGCGGAGCCCTTCCCGAAAGCAACAGGCCCCTACCGGCATGATCATAAATTCCTGAATATCTAACGTATTATCCGCATGTGCTCCTCCGTTTAAAATATTCATCATCGGAACCGGCATCTTTTTTGCATTTGTTCCTCCCAGATAGGAATACAGCGGAATCTGAAGTGCTTCTGCCGCCGCCTTTGCCGCTGCCAGTGACACACCTAGCATTGCATTTGCCCCGAGCCCACTTTTATTTTCTGTCCGATCCAGCTCCATGAGAAGCTGATCGATCTTCGCCTGCTCAAACACATTTATCCCGATCAAATTTTCAGCGATCTTCTCATTGACATTTGCCACTGCCTGCTGTACGCCCAGACCATTGTAACGCTTTTCCCCATCACGCAATTCAACTGCCTCATATTTCCCTGTCGATGCACCGGAAGGAACTGCGGCTCTGCCTATATATGCTTCTCCGGCAAGTACCTCCACTTCCACCGTCGGATTTCCTCTGGAATCTATAATTTCTCTGGCGTAAATGTCCGTAATCGGCAAACATTTATACATCATAATTACTATCTCCTCTCCGATTTTATTATTGCCGGAACAATTCCGTTCTATCCGTTGACTTTTCATTTCCTCCGCGGTACAATCTACATAGATTATTAAATTTTTATAAAATGCTGAGGTCTGCACAAATGAATACAAAATCAAAATGGAAATCTTTTTCACTATTAACCGGAAGTATCCTGATCATGGCGGTTGGTATTTATTTTTTCAAATTTGCCAACAATTTTACCTTCGGAGGAATCACCGGTCTTGCCGTTTTAGTTGCCAAGACAGGGGTCATGTCAGCCAGTGACTTTACTTTTCTGACGAACATGCTTCTTCTCCTGCTCGGGTTCATTGTGCTCGGAAAAAAATTTGGACTGAAGACTGCTTACTGCAGCACACTTCTCTCCGTCACTCTTTCCCTTTTAGAGCGGATCTACCCAATGAGCCATCCACTGACAGATCAGCCGATGCTCGAGTTGACCTTTGCGATCGCACTGCCGGCATTTGGCTCTGCCATTTTGTTCAATATCGGAGCTTCCAGCGGAGGTACGGATATCATTGCAGCGATTTTAAAGAAATACTCAGATTTCAATATCGGAAGGGCGCTTCTGCTCACCGATCTTGTAATCACAATCGCAGGATGTTTTGTCTTCGACATCGAGACCGGACTCTATTCTTTCCTTGGTCTTGCTGTCCGCTCACTGATGATCGACAATGTCATTGAAAGTTTCAACCTATGTAAATATTTCAATGTCGTCTGCGATAATCCAGAACCAATCTGTGATTTTATCATGCATGAGCTTCATCGAAGTGCGACAACCTGTGAGGCAAAAGGAGCTTTCTCCGGTGAACCAAAGAGTCTTGTTTTCACCGTATTGAACCGTCATCAGGCGATCCGCCTCCGAAACTATATCAAAGAGGTGGAACCAACCGCATTTATCCTGATCTCCAACACAAGTGAGATCATCGGAAAAGGATTTCATAATACAATTTAATAGGATTACTCCCATAAAATCTGTAGCCAAAGAGCTTCTCAACATTTTCTGATTTTTGAAGTATATTATATTATCACAGATTTTCATTCTCCCGGCATTATGCGTTGCATAATCGCCGGGATTTTTTTCTAAAATAGTTTCGAAATCGCCTCATTGTTTTCAAGCAATTTATTTATTTTTTATATTTTTTTCATTTTTATAAAGAAAATCCTTGTTTTTTCTTACATCTCGTGGCATAATGATTCCTAAATATTCTGTTTTTAGCATTAATGTTGTATCACTCTAAAGCAGAAAACAATAAACTTATGATGGGAGGAAATTATTATGGACAAAAAACGAGGATCATTTTCAGGCAAAATGGGCTTTGTACTTGCTGCTGCCGGCTCTGCAGTAGGTCTTGGAAATCTTTGGAGGTTTCCTTATCTGGCAGCAAAATATGGTGGAGGGATCTTTCTGCTAGTCTATTTAATACTGGCTGTCACATTTGGTTTCACTCTTATGATCACAGAAATTGCAATCGGCCGCAAAACCGGTGTCAGTGCTATTGGTGCTTTCCAAAAACTAGATAAACGTTTTGGATTCGTAGGCGTACTTGCCTGTATCGTTCCGTTTATTATCACCCCTTACTACTGCGTCATCGGCGGATGGGTAATCAAATACTTATTCACCTTCCTGACCGGGAAAGTAAGTGCAGCTGCAGGGGATGAATTTTTCACCGGTTTTATCAGTGAATCCGTATCTCCAGTTGTCTGGTTTGCTATTTTTATCCTTCTGACTTCCGCGATTGTAATCTTCGGAGTAGAAAAAGGTGTCGAGAAAGCAAGTCGCTTTATGATGCCGCTGCTGATTGTTTTAATTGTAGGTGTCTGCATCTTCTGTATTACAAGACCAGGCGCTGCTGAAGGAGTAAAGTACTACCTGCTTCCTGATTTTTCTAAATTTTCTGCCACAACGGTGCTGGCTGCTATGGGACAATTATTTTATTCCATGTCTCTTGCCATGGGTATCATGATTACATACGGTTCCTACATGAAAAAAGACAGCCACCTGGAAGCTTCCGTACGGCAGATTGAACTTTTTGATACAGCAATCGCTTTCCTTGCAGGTCTTCTCATCGTACCGTCAGTGTTTGTTTTTTCCGGCGGAGATGAAGCTGCACTTGGCAAAGGACCCTCTTTGATGTTTATCACACTCCCAAAAGTATTCAATGACATGACATTGGGCGGAGTAATCGGTGCTGTATTTTTCTTATTAGTATTGTTCGCAGCCCTCACATCCTCTATCTCCCTTATGGAGACAAATGTTTCCATTCTCCGGGATAAATTAGGGTGGAGCCGCAAAAAATCGACACTGATCATTACTGTATATGTTTTAATCCTCGGATCGATCGTCTCTCTTGGCTTTGGTCCTCTGAGTTTCATCAAGATCCTTGGTCTGGGACTTTTAGACTTTTTTGATTTTATCAGCAACAGTGTACTGATGCCGATCGTGGCAATCCTGACCTGTATCTGTGTCGGACACTTCGTCGGAGCCAAAGTCATTTCAGATGAAGTAGAATTAAATGCTCCATTTAAGATGAAGAAATTTTATACTATAATGCTGAAATGGGTCGCACCTGTATTTCTCGTACTTGTCCTCGCATTTGCGGTATCAGAAGCAATGGGATGGATTCGTGTATAGGCTCAACTTTCCCCTTTCTGATGAACAAGGGAACATAACAAAGACAACCGTTTTTTTGAATGGTTGTCTGTTTTTATTTTCTCATTATTCATTGATCGGGAAGTAGCACCGCAAAGATTGCTGCATCTAAATCAGATTCCCAAAATCTTCTTCATCACATCTGTACACTCACTTCGTGGATCTGCGCTGTAAATATTCACATGGTTTAAATCCCCAGCTCTATCTGTAAATGCCGGAAAGAGAAATCCGCATTCCGGTTTCCCTGGCTCATAGCTGCCCAGAAGTGGACAGACTGCACAAATCAGATATTCAAACATTTCCTCGGATTCCCCTAACCGCTCCTTGTCTGCCGCCTTTGCTGGAATGTCATAGCGGTCATGAAACATGTAGACTGCATATCCCGAATCCATATAATAATTTTCCATGACCACATCATAAAACGTTTCCATCAGCGCATCATTTTTCAGACCGCACTGGCGCAGTCCCATCAAAAGTTGCCACATGCTGCCGGCCATTCTTGCTTCCCGATCAAATTGAAATTTTTTCAGCTGTACATTTGTCTCCGAAAACGGAATTGCTTTTGCAATTTCTAAATGCTTTTTTCTCTCCTGCGGGGAGAGCTTCAGAAAATTTGTATTAAAGCTCCCGTCATATTCTCCCTCTGCATCGACATAACATCCGGCAATCCGGGTAAAAGATGTGCGGGAAAGTGTCATACGTCTGGTAAGCTCTAGCATATCCTCACGATTAATCATACTGTTCTCCTCTCACCATTGTTCGGAACTCTTTCGGTGAAATTCCATACTCCTTCACAAATGCTTTATAAAAGACCGAGTAATCGGAAAATCCACACAGTTCCGGGATACTTTTTAAAAGGACTCCATCCACGATCAGTTTTTTTGCCTCGATCAGCCTTCGCTGTGTCACAATCTTATAGAAACTGACATCCATCTGTTTTTTGAACAGCTGCCCAATCGCCGATTCACTGATCAGAAAATGTGCCGCAATCGTCTTCAGACTAATCTCTTCTGCAAAATGTTTTTCAATATAGCTGATGATTTCATCGAGAAGAGCCGCTTTTTCTGACTTCAGTTCTGTCATAGTCTGCCCCTTCCAGCTTCGATATAACAAACAGATTAACTGAAGAAACAATCCCCGACTGAATAATTCTGCCCCTGGTTTTCCTTCCTTCTCCTCCCGCAGAAGTTCTTCAAAAATTTTCTGAAACTGGTAGAGTACCGTCCCATTTGTGCGGATAATATAAGACTTTTCCTGATGCTCTTTGTTCTCTTCCCATTCTACTGCATTTAACTCTTCACTACATTTTTTCCAGTAATAGGCACTGACCCACAGCGCAGTTCGCAGATACGGTTCCGTGAATTGTTCTCCAAAGATTGGTCTGTGACTGACCCCCGGCGGAACGAAGATAATATCATTTGGCTGAAGCTGATAACGCATATCTCCGATCAGATATTGAATATTTCCGCTCCGGCAAAAGAGAATCTCATAGAAAATATGGCTGTGCAGCGACACACTGTCTTTTAAGTAACTGATATCCTCATGCACATCGAGATATTTGCTGTCCATCTCCATCTCCTGATAGCCGATAAACTGTCCGCTTTCTTTAAAATACAACTCAATATCTTCTCCCATAGTTTCCCTTAATTTCTCATACTGCTTATTTTTGATCTCTTCGTAGGTCGCTTTTTTGAGTTGGCTAAGTTTCACAAAATTCCTCCTATCATTTTATAAATATTTCACAAATCGTTTTCTTTCTTTTTCTATCATAGCAGAAAATGTATTATTTTTGCAATGTTTTATGCTAATTATGCAATTCAAATTGCAAATTCAAAGAAGTATGATAGTAAGCACCGAAATAAACTACACAACAAGGAGAAAAAGTTATGACAGACAAAAAAATTCGCCCTTTTGGGAAAAAAGATGAACTGGGCTATGTATTCGGTGATATGGCAGGAAGCTTCGTTAACTTATTTATCGATGCTTACTTCCTGACATTCTGTACGTATGTACTCGGAATCAGCCCTGCGTGGATGGGATCTTTATTCCTCTTTGCAAGACTTTGGGATGCGATCAACGACCCGATTATGGGATCTTTCCCGGATCGCTGGATGATTGGAAAATCCGGTGACAAATTCAAACCGTGGATTAAAATCTTTATGGTACCTCTTGCACTTTCCGGTATCCTCTGTTTCATGAATGTTCCACTGGAAGGTGTTGCACTCCATGCATATGTTGCATTTGCATATGTCCTCTATGGAATGAGCTATACAGGAACTTCCATGCCATTCGGTGCGATGGCAAGTGTTGTCAGCACAGACCCTATCGATCGAAGCAAGCTTTCCCGTGCAAGAAGTATCGGTGGAACTTTAGTAGGTATGGTAGCTCTTTCCTTTGTTCCGGTTATCTGCTTTGACAAGAACAGTAATATTATCCCGGAACGTTTTACAATGCTTGCTGTTCTCTTCGGCGTGCTCTGTATCGTATGCTACGTCTTACTGACAAAACTGACTATAGAGCGTGTCAGACAGTCTGAAAACAGCCAGCAGGAAAAATTCAACTACAAAAATGTCTTAAAAGCAGTTGTAAAGAATCGTCCTCTGATCGGTGTCATGGTGGCAACTGTCGGAAGTATGCTCTTTATCACAGGTTCCGGACAAGTCCGCAGCTACCTGTTCAAGGAATACTATCACAATACTTCCGTAATGACATTATTAAGCCTTTCCAGTCTCCCGATCATCATCGTATGCTTCCCGCTTGTTCCAAAGCTTGTTGCAAGATTCGGAAAGAAAGCAACATTAATGGCAGGTATCATCAGCAGTACGATATTTAGTGTGATCACATTTATGATTAAAATTGAAAATGTTTACGTATTCACTGTATTAAGCATCCTTGCAATGATCGGACAGACAATCTTTACAATCTTAATCTGGGCACTTGTCACAGACTGTCTCGATTACAGTGAATGGAAACTTCACGAAAGAAGCGATGGATCTATGTACTCCATCTACACATTCAGCCGTAAGATCGGTTCTACAATTGCTTCTTCCGGTATTTCTTTCGCCCTTAGTGCAATCGGCTACGTTGCAGGTACAAATGTAACACAGTCTGCAGCAACCATCGACGGTATCTACAATCTGGTAACATTGATCCCGGTTGCAACTTGTGTTCTGGAACTGATCGGTATCGGACTGATCTTCAACCTGAACCATAAACAGACAAATCAGATGTATGCTGAACTTGCTGAAAGAAGAAGCCAAAAAGAAAGAGGGTAATCTTTTATGAAAAAGACAGATATCCATCTGCACCTCACCTTTGAACAGCACCCGAAGACTGAGCACATGTTTGTGTCAAGCGCAGAACATATGCTCCCGCATCTTCGGGAGCTTTCCATTGAAAAAGGAATCTTAATGTCCTCTGGAGAAGGGAACTCTGCGGTTCCTTTTGGAAGCAATGACGAGTGCAGACAGATTGCAGAAGCATTTCCGGGAATTTATTTCTGGATGTGCAATCTCGATGATGTACCGGAAAATATTTTTGAGCGGCTTGAATCTTATAAAAAGCAGGGCGCTGTCGGTATTGGAGAACTAATGATCAACCGCAGCATCGATGATCCTATGATCCAGGAAATTTTTGCTGCTGCAGAAACACTTTCCCTTCCGGTTCTATTTCACATGAGTCCGGAAGTCGGATATGAATATGGCATTGTCGATGATGCCGGACTTCCCCTTTTAGAAGAAAGTCTGAAAAAATATCCAAATCTGAAATTCATCGGCCACAGCCAGCCATTCTGGCATGAGATCAGTGGCGACGCCTCCGGAGATCTCTCCTCCCGTATGGAGTGGGGCAAAGGAGAAGTAGCCCCTGGCGGAAGACTTTCTTACCTTTTCGATACCTACCCAAACTTGTACGGAGACTTATCCGCCAACAGCGGTGGCTGCGCAATCATGCGAGACGAGACCTTCGGTCTTTCTTTCCTTGAGAAATACTGTGACCGCCTGATGTTCGCGACAGACATGGTCAACGTCGATATGGAATTTCCTCTCGGAAAATGGTTGGAGGAAATGTACCAGTGTGGTAAATTAAAAGAAGAGGTTTACAGAAAAATCGCTTATCAAAATGCAGAATCCCTCTTCGGGCTGCATTAGAAATGGAGGAAACAGATATGCGTACAAGAATATTACCAAAGATGTTAAATGATGAAGTAGAAGAATATTTATCACGGAATGATATCATTATCGTTCCGGTCGGAACTGTAGAAATGCACGGTGGATTTCCACTTGACTCCGAGACAACCATCAGCGAAGCTTATGCCTTAAAAATGGCAGAAGCATGTGACGGTCTTGTGCTGACCGGACTTCCATATTTCTATGCCGGAGCAACTGCTAGCGGGCGTGGAACGGTTCAGGTGAGCATCCGCGAAGGGATCGACTACCTGACAGCAATCGCAAAGAACCTGTTACGTCTCGGCTTCAAACGCCAGATCTATATTAGCTTCCATGGTCCTGCACATATGACATGCAGTCCGATGGTCCGCGATTTCTTTGACGAGACAGGCGTTCCGATCCTCTACATGGATCTGACGATGCAGATGTTGAAAAATGCAGCTGATCTTTTCAAATCCATGGACAGCTTCCATGCGATCACAACCGGAGCATACAAGATCATGAACCGTCTGGAAGACGTTCCGCTCACAACAAAGTATGCACACAGCAAGCCACAGTCCTGCAAAAAGTTTGACGACATCTTCGGACTCGCTTACCAGAGTGCTTCGATCGGTTACTACTTCGGAGAAAAAGAAGACCACATGAGCACAACTGCAATTCCGGACGAAGCATCCCGTGAAGCACTTGCACAAGAAGGAGTAGAAATCATCGAAAAGACTGTAGAACTTCTGGACCTTCCACATATTGTCAGCCAGATGAAAGATCTGGAACAGTATAACCAGGAAGTTGCTGAAAAATGCCCTTGGGTTCCTTATCATTTCTTCCAGAAATAACTTTCTGTCAGGAACCTATGTCATTTAGGCAAACAGGCGTATCTCAATAAGAAATTTGCAAACGAAAAGGCTTACACAAAAGCTGCTGAAACATCTAACACTGATCTTTCAGCAGCTTAGGTAAGCCTTTATTTTATTCTATTTTAAGAAAGCACCAGCCCTTCTTCTGCCATGACATCGATAACTTTATCGACACACTCTTTGCAGAGTTCATCGGTCGCGGCTTCAACCATCACACGGATGACCGGCTCTGTCCCACTCTCTCTTACAAGGATCCGTCCGTCATCTCCAAGTGTTTCTGCCACTTCTTCCACCGCTTTTACAACAGCCGGATTCTCTCTCGCTTCCTTTTTATCTGCCACTCTGACATTTTTCAGAAGCTGCGGATAAATCTTCACTTCCTCCACAAGTTTCCCGAGGGACTGTTTTTTCTCCATGACAACTTCCATCAAAAGCAAAGAGGTAAGAATTCCGTCCCCGGTCGTTGCATATTTACTGAAAATAATATGCCCGGACTGTTCTCCTCCAAGCGAATAGTTATTTTGAAGCATGTTTTCATAGACATACTTATCTCCTACCGCTGTTTTCTCATAACGGATTCCTGCTTTGTCACACGCTTTGTAAAGTCCGAGATTAGACATGATCGTTGTCACGATTGTATCGCCATTTAATCTTCCCTGCTCTTTTAAATATTTTCCACAGACATAGAGGATCAGATCTCCGTCTACAACATTTCCATTTTCATCGACAGCGATACAGCGGTCTGCATCTCCATCATATGCAAATGCAATATCAAGTTTCTTCTCTTTCACAAACTGCTGAAGCACTTCAATATGGGTAGACCCGCAGTTCGTATTGATGTTCGTTCCGTCTGGCTCATTGTTGATCACATAAGTCTTTGCTCCCAGCGCATCGTACACACTCTTTGCGATAGCCGAAGCACTTCCGTTGGAACAGTCCAGACCGACTCTCTTATCTTTGAAAGATCGCGTCGCAAGTGAAATCAAATGTCCGATATAGCGGTTTCTTCCTGCTGCATGATCCACAGTTCTTCCGATCTTTTCTTTTTCCGCAAGCGGAAGTTCCTCCAGTTCCCCATCGATGTATGCCTCAATCTGTGCTTCAACTTCTGCCTCCAGCTTGTGTCCCATACCGTTGATCACTTTAATTCCATTGTCATAAAATGGGTTGTGACTTGCCGAAATCATAATTCCACAATCAAAATCTTCCGTTCTCGCCACATAAGAGACACTTGGTGTCGTTGTCACATGAAGAAGATAGACATCCGCCCCGGATGCTGTCAGCCCTGCAACGAGCGCATACTCAAACATATAACTGCTACGTCTTGTATCCTTCCCGATCACAACCTTTGCCTTGTGATCCTTTCCATAATACCATCCAAGAAATCTTCCGACTTTAAATGCATGTTCTACTGTCAGAACCTTATTTGCCTCACCACGAAATCCGTCTGTTCCAAAATATTTTCCCATGTTTCCTCTCCTTTATTGCAAGTTTGTTCTATTATCCGCTTTTTTTGTACAATCTGCTTTTTATTCTTTTACATTATATAGACTTTCTCACAAATATACAACTATTTTTTTCAATTCCTGCAAAAATATTTTTCTAACGACTCCTAAAATATTTTCCGGTTATCACGGAAAATTCACAAGAACAAGTCTATACAAATCACTGATTTTCATGTATGATAGAAGAGGTATAAACTTTCAATATCGTATATGAAAATATACACAAAAGAATTAAGGGGTGTTTTATAATGAAATGTAACAAATGTCATGAAGAAATGAAACTAAAAGAGATTGAGGTCGGAAAAGATTCCGCCGGCAATCCTGTCTATAACTTATATGCCTTTTGCTACCACTGCAAGACAAAGGTCAATATTGATAAATTAAAAAAAGCTGCCAAGGAACGAAAAGAAGCCGAACAACTTGCAGATGCAAAAAGGGAAGCAGCACAAAGAGAGGAAGCTTCCAGATCTGCTGCCACAAAAGATACTACGGCTCCAGTACATGTCTCAGCAAGAACTCAGGAGATCCCTTCCCAGAGTGCTATTTCCCGTGCGTCCTCATCAACTTCTTCCGACCGTCCGAAGAAAAAGTCCGCACCAAAATCTGAGAAAACATCTTCTCCGAAGAAAAAATCTGATGCTTCCCGCTCCCGCCAGACTGAAAAGCCTGCAAAAAAGCGTTACCGTGAGGATGACTTTGATTTTGATGATGACGATTACGACTACATTCAACCGGATAAAGTAAAATCCACAGAGAAGCGTGTTGTTTCTAAAAAGAAAAAAGGCGGGTGCCTAAAGCCGTTTTTAATCTTCCTTTTAATTCTGGTACTTGCAGGTGGAGGCGCTTTTATTTACGGTACTTATGTCGGATATGATTTTTCCTTTATCAATGATCTCAAGGAAAAAATCTTGAACCACACAGACGGAACCGATGAGAAAGACAAAAAAGAGGATGAAAACAAATCTGATAACGGAACAACAGATCAGACAGCAAATCCAGAATCTGATAAAAATGGAGCAACTACAAACTCTGATCTCTCAGACGGAACTGACAATACAAATACTACTGACAGTACAGACGGATCTGCTTCAAACGACACAGACAACTCCGGTACAACAGAACCAGAGACTACCACAGACGACAGCGGAACTGCTGCACAGTAAGACAACTATAACAAAATACCTGAACAGCAATCTATCTATTTAGATCTGCCTGTTCAGGTATTTTTTGCTCTTTGTCAAGAGTTGGGTGAATTATTTTACTCTTTTATCTCTCTGCCTGTTCCGGTATCTTCATCCATACTTTTCGGATTCTCTTTTCTTTCACTTCCAAAATTTTAAAATGCACTCCATCTGCGTCCAGTTCGCATTGTCCGGAATCTTTTGGAATGTATCCCAGCTCTTCAATCAAATACCCGGAAAGTGTATCATAATTTTCTGTCTCCAGCTTCAGGTTTAATTTTTCATTCAGCTCTTCGATCAGAATCGAACCATCCAGTAAATATTCCTTCTCCCCGATTTTCTGAAGTTCTACAACTTCTTCCTCATGCTCATCGGTGATTTCTCCCATTACTTCCTCCACAAGGTCCTCCACTGTAAGAATACCCGATACACCACCGTACTCATCAATCAATACCGCCATACGATTCTTCGTCTTCTGCATCTCACGAAAAAGCTCATCGGTGCTCTTTCCATCCGGCACAAAGAACGCTTCTTTCAAAAGAGCTCGGATGTCCACTTCCTCAAAGGACTTCTTTCTCGCTTCAATCATCACATCTTTTACTTGAAGAATCCCGATAATATTATCGATCTGTTCTTCATAGACAGGAATTCTTGAATGCCTTGTCTCGAGGATCTCATCCAGAATCTTCTCTAACGGCTCCTCAATGTCAATTGCAAATACTTCTCTTCGAGGCACCATCACATCTTTCGCTGTCTTATCATCAAAAGAAAAAATCGAATTGATCATTTCCTTTTCAATCTCGTTAAACACACCATTCTCGCTTCCGGTCTCTAACATCTTTTTAATCTCTTCTTCTGAAACTGCTTCCTCGAGATTCTCAGTCTTCATTCCAATCAGATGTAAAAATCCATTCGTAGACAGTGATAACAACTTAATAAACGGTGATAAAATCTTTGAAATAATATAAATCGGCTGCACAACAAATAAACTGAATGCCTCCGCTTTCTGAAGCGCAATTCTCTTCGGCACCAATTCACCAAACACGAGGGTAAAATAAGATAAGATAATCGTAACGACTACAACAGCGATCGTATTGCTGTACGGAATCCCGAACTGTGCGATCCATCCGCCCAGCACCTGTGAAATACCAGTTGCCGCAGAAGCACTTGAGAAAAATCCCGCCAGTGTGATTGCCACCTGTATCGTTGATAGAAACTTTGTAGAGTCTTCAAACAATGTCTGAAGCAGAGCTGCTCTCTTACTTCCCTCATCTGCCAGAACCTTGATCCGATTCTTATTGACTGACACCACTGCCATCTCTGCTCCCGCAAAGAAAGCATTCACCAAAGTAAGAAATGCAAGAAATAATAGTTGAAATAAAATACTGTTCCCGTCAGGGTCGCCTGCGTCCATGATAAATAAAACCTCCTGTAATTGAAATAATCTGGCTTTGATTATATCTCTTTTCAGGAGGTTCTGCAACTAGAATTCTAGTTTTTTATTTAGATTTTATAGAAGTTTTACTTTTGGATTATTTCTTAGTGGTGGAACAGACGAATTCCAGTAAATGCCATCGTCATATTGTATTTATTGCAAGTAGCGATCACATTGTCATCTCTCACAGATCCACCTGGCTGTGCAATGTATTTAACACCACTCTTATGCGCACGCTCAATATTATCCCCGAATGGGAAGAATGCATCTGAACCAAGGGCAACATCTGTCAGTTGGTCTAACCATGCACGCTTTTCTTCGCGGGTAAATACCGGTGGTTTTACTTTGAAGATATTCTGCCATGTTCCCTCTGCAAGCACATCCTCATACTCATCTCCAATGTAGAGATCGATGGAATTGTCTCGGTCTGCTCTTCCGATGCTGTCCACGAACTGAAGCCCGAGTACCTGCGGAGACTGACGTAACCACCAATTATCTGCCTTCTGACCTGCCAGACGGGTACAGTGGATTCTGGACTGCTGTCCTGCGCCTATTCCGATAGCCTGCCCACCTTTTGCATAGCATACAGAGTTTGACTGTGTATATTTCAGTGTGATCAGAGCAATTGCGAGATCGATCTTTGCCTGCTCTGGAAGTTCTTTATTTTCTGTCACAATATTGGAAAGTAATTCATCATTGATCACCAATTCATTTCTCCCCTGCTCAAATGTGATTCCGAATACTTCTTTGTGCTCAATCGGATCTGGCTCATAATTCGGATCAATTTCGATGATCGCATAATTTCCTTTTTTCTTCTGTTTTAAAAGTTCCAGTGCCTCCGGCTCATATCCCGGTGCGATCACACCATCAGACACTTCTCTCTTGATCAGCTTTGCAGTTGCAACATCACAGACATCTGACAGAGAGATAAAATCACCGAACGAAGACATTCTGTCTGCACCTCTTGCTCTTGCATAAGCACATGCTAACGGAGATAACTCTCCCATATCGTCTACCCAGTAAATCTTTGCCAGTGTGTCGTCCATTGGAAGTCCGACTGCTGCACCTGCCGGAGAAACATGTTTGAAAGAAGTTGCTGCCGGAAGTCCTGTCGCTCTCTTTAATTCTCTTACAAGCTGCCAGCCATTAAATGCATCCAGAAAGTTAATATATCCCGGTTTTCCACATAACACCTTAATCGGAAGTTCTCCCTCTTCCATATAAATTCTGGAAGGCTTCTGATTTGGATTACATCCATACTTTAATTCTAACTCTCTCATGATCTGATTCTCCTCGTCTTATTTATTTTTATTTACAATCTTTGTCTCATAGTTTCCTGTCTCAATATCGATATAGCGTACAAACAGCGATACTTTATTTTCTTCATTCAAGCTATTCCAGAGCATCTCTGTAAACTGTTCCATATCGTCTGGGATTGAGATCAGTTTTGGTTCTCCTTCAAAACTTGGAAGTGGATTGCCATCACATTTGTAAGTATGGATAAAATGTCCCTCTCCGGCTACCGGATTCTGATATGCAAATGTATAGCGGTTGCATGCGTCCGGATTTCCGTTATTGCTCTTTAAAATAGACATTGCATAGTTGTATGTTCCATTTTCAATATGCATGATCCCTGAAATACGAGGTGTATAGTTTGGAGCATCCGGTTCAAATTCTCTGCTGCGAAGTGACTGCTCAAAAGTGAGCTGCTTGTCCATTCCCTCATAAATCGTGTCTGTCTGATCTCCGTTTGTCACGATCGTCTTATTGCCAAGCACCCGCACTGGCGCATAGATAATTAAACTTGGATCTGTTAATTTTGAAGGGTCAAATGCCTGTGTGCGAATCCCCTGTCCTTCTTCTACAAATACACGGTTTCTGCTGTTCTCGCTTCTTCCCATAATAAAATATGCAGTGACTGCCTTTTTCCCATCCGGTGTCTTTCCGATGATGATTCCTCTTCCCGGATATGCGTTTCCCTGCAATTCTTTTTCAATTGATAACATTTCCATGAATGATTCTCCTTTATCTCTGTTCATTGTTGACCGTTTTTTCCATTTTATTATAGACCACATGTCGGACTGTTGACCAGTATATTTTACTAATAAGTCTTAATAACGCCCGGTTATAGGTTCTGCTTTTTATTTACACAAATTCTCGGAAAAATTTTTATAGAACAAAAAAATAAGACTGCCGTGCTTCTTCGTGAGATGCTTCCGGCAGTCTATTCTTTTTAGCTCATTGTCGCACCATCTACTGACAGAACAACACCTGTGATATAACTTGCCATGTCACTTGCAAGAAATACAAATGCATTTGCGATATCTTCCGGTTCTCCGACACGGCGAAGTGGAATCGTATTGATCAAAGGCTGAATTACAGACTCTGGAAGTGCTGCTACCATATCTGTGCGGATCACACCCGGTGCCACTGCATTGACACGGATATTGTCCTTTCCAAGTTCTCTTGCCAGAGATTTTGTCATTCCGTTTACTGCAAATTTCGATGTCGGATATCCACATCCTGCTGGCTGTCCATAAATACTTACCATGGAACTTGTGTTCAAGATCACACCGCCTCCCTGCTCTTTCATGATGCATGCAGCTACCTGAGAGCAGTTAAACACTGCATTGACATTTAGATCCATAATCTTCTCAAATGCCGCCGGATCATAGTCATACAGCGGATCTCTTGCAGAAATTCCTGCATTATTCACAAGAACATCCAGAGATCCAAACTCTTCTTTCACTTTCTCAAACACTTCTTTCACTTCTTCGTGTTTAGTCAGATTCGGCCAATATCCTACAACCGGATACTCTGGGTTTTCCTCCTTCAGCGAAGCAAGTGCCTTCTGAACCGTCTCCTCTCTAGATCCAAGCATTGCAACCTTTGCTCCATTTTCTAAAAATTTCTTTACAGTCGCATATCCGATTCCTCTTGTTCCCCCTGTAATGACTGCAACTTTTCCCTGTAACATACCAGTTTCCTCCATCTTCTCTTCAAAATTTCATGCCAGTTTTTGTGTACTTTCTATTTGGAACTGCACACCTTTCTGTACATTAGCTGTTCTTATTTTAGCACTTATTTTCTAACAATACAATCTATATTTTAAAATTTCCTTTTAATTTCTGAATAGTTTTTTAATTAACAAACACTTCCCTATACCTAGTATAAAATAATTCCTGCCACAACAGCGACTCCATAAAGCACTCCCATCATCTTTATATTTTCCTTCCGATTCCGATTTACTCTCCACAGTACAACCAGTCCGACTCCTGCGCTCGTACAAAGTCCTGCCACTGCCGCCGCAAAGCTGATTACGCCTTTGATATACAACTCCGTCAGAAGAACGGATGCAGCACAATTCGGAACAAACCCGATCAAAGCCGTCAAAATTGGCTGAAACACCGAACCACTCCAGAAAAGGCTTTCCACCTTTCCGATTCCCGCCACTTCCAGAACCAGATTCAGGCAGGCAGAGAAGAGGAAAATATATATAAACAGTTTCAAAGTATGATTCCATGCCGGCAGGATTACCCCATGAGAATGCCCACAACCACAAGATTCTTTCTCACACAGATCGTGAATTTCCTTTTTCTCAGAAAAAAGTTTCGGAAAGCAAAAATCTATCAGATATCCCGCAAGCACTGCAATCACGACTTTTACGAATAATAATTTCCCTACGACACCCGCACTTTCCGGCTGACCCATGATCATCAGAATTGCCTCATCCGAGGTCGACAGAAAAACGGCAAGCAATGTTCCTGCAGAAATCATTCCCCCGGAAAACAAATTTGCTGCAAGCACGGAAAATCCACACTGCGGGACACATCCAAGTACCGCTCCCAGAAGAGGCCCTGCACCTCTGATACCAGTCAGTACCCGCTGGCTAAAATTCCCCGCATGCCTTTCCATCGCCTCCAGCAGGCAAAATGCCGCAAATAAAAACGGAAGCATCCTTACACTGTCTATCGCTGCATCCATCAGCACGTCTATGAATAAGTTCATTTCGATTCTCCTCCCATTCTTCTGATACCAGACCAAAAATCTGGTATGAACCTATTTTGAAAATCCTTCTCAACTTGTATCTTTCTGATTATAACACGTTTTTTTATCTATTGACAATTAAAGTTTTTCGCTCTACACTATAAGTAGTTCACTTTGTAAACTATTTTTGATTGTTTGTAATCGATACTGATATATTTTGTACAGACTTATAGAAATGGAGAACCGTGATGGATTACGACTGGATTGAAATGATGAACTACATGCAGAACCTGCGTCAGTTTTGCAGTAGAAATGTACGGCGCACCGAAAAAGGGAGTATCTCAACTTCCCAGGAACTTGATCTTCTGTCCCGCATCTCACTGTCTGATGTGCCACTGACACCTCATGAACTATGCGGTTGTATGGGACTTGGCAAATCTGCAGTCAGCCGTCTGATCGAACATTTGGTAAAAAAAGAACTACTTACAAAAGAGCCAAGCCTGACAGATAGGAGAAGTTATCACCTCTCGATCACAGAAAGAGGGCAAAAAGCATTGGAGGAGACTTACAACTATTACCTCTCACCGATTTACACAATGCGGCGCAGACTAGGAGAGGCACAATTTTTGAAACTGATGGAACTGATTCACGAAACAAACGATGTCCTGCAAGACATCGAACACTAGGAGGGATTTCTATTGACTTTTTATCAAGAACTACAACTAAATCAAGCCGGTTCAAAAGCACTGATCCGAAATATCAAAGATCCAAAAGAAAAGTGGAAACACATTTGTATCTACCTGTTTAAGATTTTACTGACAGTAGCATTCTGTGTTGTATTTGTCACAATCTATACAAAAGTATTCGGAGAAGAAAACAGTATCGTAGGCGTCGTTGTTCTGCTCGCCGTGATGGTCTTCCGCAACGCAGACCTTGGCATCAAGAACTCTCACGGAGTTCTACTACTTGCTATCATTTACGGAATCCTTGCATTTGGACCAAGAATCTCGAACATGGTCGGACCATTCCCGGCATTTTTGATCAATGTAGTCTGCATCGGCGCCCTGATGTCTCTTGGCTGTCACAATGTAATTATGTCCAATCATTCTACATTCGTTCTCGGCTACCTGCTCCTTCAGGGATATGATACTACCGGAAATTCTTACCTTTTGCGTCTTGCCGGACTTTCTGTCGGAGCTTTTGCAACCTGCTTTATCCTCTGGAGAAACCACCGGAAAGTCCATTACAAACGTACGATCCGACATATTTTCCAGGAATTTGACATTCACTCTATGCGTACACGGTGGCAGATCCGCCTGACACTTGGTGTTTCTACCGCAATGCTGTTCGCGTCTCTGATCCATCTTCCGAGAGTGATGTGGGTCGGGATCGCAACGATGTCCGTTCTGCTTCCATTTAAAAAGGATCTGATCGAGCGTGTCAAATACCGTGCACCCGGAAATATTCTCGGAGGGCTCTGTTTCCTCTGCCTCTACTATCTGCTTCCTGAAAGCTGTTATGGCTATATCGGTATGATCGGTGGAATCGGAGTCGGACTATCTGCAACCTATGGATGGCAGGCAGTATTTAACTCTTTCGGAGCGCTGTCAATCGCCATGAGTTCCTTCGGAGTTGCAGGAGCAATCATCCTCCGTGTGCTCACAAACGCATTCGGTTCTGTGTACGGACTGCTCTTCCACAATATTTTTGAAAGCGGATACAACTGGATCAGCGAAAAAGTTTTTGCAAAAAAAATGGTTTCAGAGAATTAATAATTTTCAAGCTGTATAATTATCATTAGTATTTTGATTTAGTAGCATAATTCATTATATGAAAAATCGCCCAGGCCATGAGGTCTGAGCGATTTTTTCTATTAGGGTAGTTTTTTACAGTCCTTATCTTTTTATCGAAATCAGTGCGCAAAAGAATTAAAAAATTTCTATTTTATCTTGTCGTCCATGCTCCTTTAGTAAAATCTGGAATCATTACCGGCCTGCCACCTGCAAGAATAGACTCTTCAGAAAGTGCTGTGATACACATCCATGCAGCAGTGTCATAAACATCGATTGGACACGAAGTTTCATTTAAAATACTATCGAAAAATTCCCGGAACACTAACCAGTCCATTCCATCGTGGGAACCACGCACTCCTTCTTCTTTATATTGTTTCCACATCGGATGTTCATACTCTTTGCTGTACTCTTCTGCATTTCCCCACTGTTCTTTCCATTTGAAATCATATGCTTCATGTTGTTTATCGAGAAATACCGAATCCGTCACTTCTTCATACATTCCCTTTGTCCCACGCACAGTAAAATCCCGGCTGTAATATCTCGGAAGTGTTGTATCCAGCGTCAATGTGATCGTCTCTCCTCCAGCACAACGAATCACAGTTGTAACAACATCTCCCTGAGCAAATGCTGTGTGAGCAAGTTCGTGTTCTTCTCCCATACGATCTGTAATATATTCGTGGAGCCCTGCTGCCTTTGAGGATGTAGAAGTCAGTGAAACCATTCTATTTCCATGGTTAATATGAAGCAACTGTGCAATCGGCCCCAACTCATGTGTCGGGTAGTTCTCACAGTTCCGGTTCAAATAATTTCTCAAACGATAATGACGATACTTCTCTCCACCACTCACTTCATCTCGAAGGTCATGATGATATCCACCTTTACAATGTACCACTGTTCCCAATACCCCAAGTTCTGCCATATGCATCGCCATCATTTCCCGGCGTCCATAACAGCAATTCTCTAGCATCATAATAGGTGTCTTTGTCTCCTCATAAGTCCGCACAAGATCCCAGCACTGTTCCACTGTATATGCTCCTCCGACTTCCATACCGACTGCCTTTCCTGCACGCATTGCTTCGATTGCGATGGCAATATGATCTTCCCATGCACAGGTAATGATCACTGTATCGACTTCTGGATCTGCAATGACTTCATGATAATCTAATGTGACTGTCGGTCTTTTTCCCTGCACCTCTTCGACCTGATCTGCTGCCTTTTCTGCGCGATCTTCATAACTGTCACAAACAGACTTAATATCCGCCTTTCCAAGCGGAAGAATGATGTCCCTCAAAAGTAACGTTCCTCTCGCCCCAAAACCAATCATTCCTACATTTAATTTTTCTCGATTCATTCTGTCAGTTCTCCTTCTATCCTTCTTACTTATCCTCAAATTTCAATACACTATCCAGGTAAAATCGTTCCCCCTCCATTGGAGGAAATGTATCTGTCTGGAAAATCTTATTTCCACTCATGTGAATTTCTTCAATATTCTGCGCCCATAAAATACGGTCATCAAAACAATAAAATTCATTGTCTCGCAGTTCTAAATATTTATGATAACGTTGTCCTTGCACATATTTCTTTGCACTTGGTGATACCTGAATTGGTGCGTTTCCCCAGTCAGGTACATATGCACAGTCGATAAACTGATTCTGTTCCACAACGATATGTCTTGTGGCTCCAGACTCAAACCAATAATTGGAATCTCCCTCAATCAAGATCGCCGAGCCCGCAGTCTTAAATACATTCTTTCTCACAAGAACATCCCCCGCACTCGTCAGAAGCAGTCCTCTTGCACGATTGTTCTGAAATGTACACCCTTCCACAAGTACATCCGGTACATAATCTGTATTTTCTACTACAAAGCTTTCCTTCCACTCCGTTACCGGACGATCAAACTTCATATACTGATAATCTCCATTAAGCATCTGATGCTCTTCCAGTCTGACAGTCTCAATTTCCAGCATTGTCTCATTATCAATAATCCGGAACTGTTCCCCTTTCTTCCCAAGTGGAACTCCTTTCTGCATCCCTTCCACAAGTTCGACCATTACTTCTCTCTCACTGATAATCTTGTGGATTCTTCCGTAGATCCCATGGACGTTCAGCGGATCATCCAGCTGATTTTCCAGCAGGCAGTCCTGAATCTGTATCTTCCCTCTGCAATAGATCAGGTGGAATCCATCTGCAGTCGCTGTAAAAATTCGCTTCTTTTCCGGGTGTCTGCGTACATCAAATCTGCGCATCGTAAGGTTTTCCGAAAACTGTGCAATCACTGCCATCCCGACACAATGGTACAGTACGATATCCTGCAGCACGATATCTTTGCTGTACGTCACATAAAATGCCGGATGTGTCCTTGCATGATGACGAAAGATCAGATCATTTCCCACCTGTGACGTCTTTAAAAATTCCTTATCTCCGAGCAACCTGATTTCCACAACTCCCGGTTCCAGCTCATCAAACACTGCACCGTAAGACCATGGATATGGACGGTTGAACCCGATATCGTGTCCCTGACAGACTGGCGCATGCCTCTTTCCATCCATCTCCAGACATCCATATGTCATTTCATTGAAAAAATTTTCGCCGCGAAAATATAATCTTCCATTAAAAATCTCATATGGATACTCGGTTGGATCAATCTCCACGACCATCCGCTGCGGTTCCAGCTCCCGAATCTTCCCTTCTGAATATCCCGGTCGCACGTAGTCAATCTTGACTCCTTCGATTGTTATATCCTCACATGCATGAAGGTAAAACGGAATCACATCCGTGTGAAATAAAAACTGTGTCTCTTCTCCCCGGATCACGAGATGTTGAAATCCCGTCAGATCAAATGCAATCCGCTTGATTGTATCTTCATCGTGATTGGAGATATAAAGAAGCTTCTCCACCGCATAGTCTGGATAAAAATGGTACGTTCCCGGCTCAAATATGATCTGAATTCCCTCCTCTTCTCTGAGTTGATCCAGCATCTGCCTTAACTTCCATGTATTTTCCCGGCAGTCTTCCGGGAAAATACCATAAGTGCTTACCTCTATCTGTTTCATAACCTTGCTCCTTTGTGACCGCTTTTTCTGTTCTTTTATCGATTTATCCCTTCACACTTCCCATGACAAGTCCTTTTGTGAAATACTTCTGTAAAAACGGATAAATCATCATCACCGGAAGTGCTCCAAGGAATAGTTGTGCAGCCCGTCCAGTTCTTGCATTCATTTGCACAAGAAGTCTCTGAATATCCCCTGCTCCTTGTTGCTGTAAAATCTGCTCAAAATTCTGAAGCAGTGATTGCAGGTAAGTCTGAAGTGGATAATTATCTGGATTATTCATATAAATCATTCCACTGAACCAGTCATTCCAATGTGAAACGATACAAAAAAGTCCTACCGTTGCAAGTGCTGGTTTTAAAACTGGAAGAAGAATCCTTACCAGTATCTGAAATGGTGTCGCCCCATCTATCACTGCTGCCTCCTCAATCTCCTCCGGGATTCCCCGCATAAAATTCATGAGGATTACCATATTGTAGACCGGAAGTGCCCCCGGCAAAATCAAAGACCATATCGTATCTTTTAATCCTAGCTTTGTGACAACAAGATACGTTGGAATCATTCCTCCACTGATTAACATTGTAATCACAAAAAATGTCATATAAATATTTCGTCCGGCAACTTTTTTGCTGGATTTTGACAATGGATATGCTGTAAGAACCATCAAGATTAAGTTTAGCCCCACACCAAGAACTACTCTCTCCACCGAAATCAAAAGTGCCCTCAGAAATTTCCCTCCTCTTAGTGCAAACTCATAAGCTGATGTCGTAAAATCTACCGGAAGCAATCCGACTTTTCCTGCATTTACTGCCGCACTTCCACTAAAAGATACTGCAAGAAGATGTATAAACGGAAGTAGGCAGGTCGCAGAGACCAGAATTAAAAATGTTATATTTACGGCATTGAAAATCCTATTTGCCCTTGTCTTGTATTGTTTCATAAATTTATTTCCCCCTGTTTAGAAAATTCTGTATCCCGCCAGCTTATCTGCTAAAATATAAGACAGTCCTACCATGATGCATGAGACAACTGACTTAAATAATCCGATGGCTGCTCCAACGGAATACTGCGCCTGTTGTATACCAAGCCGATATACATATGTATCAATAATATCTCCGGTCTCATAGACAATCGGGGAATATAAGTTGAAAATCTGGTCAAATCCGGCATTTAACACACTTCCCAACGCAAGTACTGTCATCAGGATAATCGTCGGCATCAAAAGCGGAATCGTAATGTAACGGATCTGCTGCCATCTTGTAGCTCCATCAAGAAGTGCTGACTCATACAGTCCTGGATCAATGCTCATAAGCGCTGCAAGATAAACAACCGTTCCAAATCCAAAACCTTTCCAGATGTCGCTAATGATCATTGTCCACGGAAACACCTTAGGACTTCCCAAGAAATTTATCACTGGAAATCCAATTGCTGTCAACAATTCATTGAATGCACCATTTTTGGCCAATAAGTCCATCATCACGCCTGCCATGATTACCCATGACAAAAAGTTTGGAATATAAATTAACGTCTGAAAAATTCTTTTCAGTTTGTTCGATATCAACTCATTTAACAACAGCGCAAAAACTACTGGAACAACAATCCCTCCGATTAATTTAAAAAATGCAATATAAAATGTATTCCAGATCGTTCTTAAAAATGCAGGCTGACTAAACAGATATTGAAAATTTTTCAATCCAACCCACGGAGATGAAAATCCCATTCCCGGATTATAATTCTGAAAAGCAATAATCACACCATACAATGGAATATAGCTGAAGATCAACACAAGGAGCACCCCTGGCAAAAGCATCAAATGGTATTGCCACTGTTTCTTAAATTTTGCTAACATATTCTATTCTCCTTTATCCTTAAAAGAAAAATATCCTCCTTAGCAGACTGCCGCATCCGGAGGACATTCTTTCTTGTTTACTCTTTATTATTTACACAATTCGTTTACTTCTTTTGTCGCAGCTTCTCCGCCGGCTGCTTTCCAATTTTCTACCAATGTGTCAAAATATTCGACCGGCTTTTCTCCTACAATGATCTTTGTAAACCCTTCTTTTAAGATATCATCTAATGTACTTCCAGAACTTAATAATGTTTCTACCTGTTGTCCCCAGTAAGCATCTTTTACAATCTCATTATTGTCGATCATTTCTTTTGAAATCCGGTATGCTGATTTCGGACTTCCCTGCTGCATCCAGTCTCCGACCGCTTCCGGTGTCTTTTTCTCAAGCCATTCTACACAGTGTTCATATTTTACAGCATCTTTTCCAAGTTCAGAAGAATCCACATCTTCACCATTCTGATATTTTTCCAAATAGCTTGTTACATTCTCAAACTGATTATAATCGGTCATCGGGTTAATGACACGCAACGCATATGGGATATTTGTATAAGCATGGTTAAAGAGACTGTCAATAAATTTGGTATCTTCTTTGCCTTGTGCATCATCCATCATATATGCATAGAAATTCAACAGCTTGACTGCTGCCTCCGGATTCTTACATGTCTTGCTGACAACAACATATCCGATATTGGAATATTTTACATTTGCTTTTACCTCTTCTCCATTTGCAGACGGAATCTTATAAGCATCAAAGCATGCCTGGTCACCAAGATTTGAAATAATGTCTGGTCCCGGTTGATAGCCAAACCACTGTGCAAACGGACAGATTCCTACTTCACCATTAATGATTCCCTGGAACATTTTTTCCATATCAGTTGTCGCAAACTCTGGATTGATCAGACCTTCTTTATACCACTCCGTATATTTTGCAAGTACCTCTTTCATCTGTGGCTGTACAGATCCATACTCCAGATTTCCATCTTCTCCTTCTACCCAGATTCCTGGATGCGCTCCCCATGCAACAGCAAGATTGTTCATACATTCCAGATCCTGATCCTCTGTAATTGCATAAGTACCATGGGTTTCTTGGAAAGTCCTCGCAAGTTTTTCAAACTCATCCATTGTTTTGATTTCTTGAAGTCCTGCCTCTTCTGCCCAGTCTTGACGAACCCAAATCTGTGTTGGCTGATCAATAATTCCATATGTCAGTTGCGGGATACCATATAATTTTCCATCTCGCTTACCGGTCTCAAAAGTATCTGTTTCCATTTCCATATATTTTTTTAGATTATCTGAAGCATATGTATCAAAGATTTCTCCCAGATCCCAGATTAAGTCTGCATCGATCAGCTGTTGAAGTTGCTGACTAGATACACTAAATACATCTGGAAGATTTCCATCTGCAATCGTAAGATTTAACTTCGTCTTATAATCATTGCTCACCCAGTCATTAACGACTTTGATATTTAACCGCTCCTCATAAGCACGGTACCATGGATTATCACCGTAGTCGTCACCCTCCTGCCACTGGATTCCGGCATTTTCTGGTAGCACAGTTGAGAGTGTCACCGTTTCGCTATATTTATCCAATGCTCCCTTTGGTGCTTCTACATGTTTTTGTTCTGTCTTTTTCTTCTCCCCTCCGGATTCTGTCCCTTTGCTCATACACCCGGTCATTCCAAATACAAGCGTACTTGCAAGCAGTACTGATAACACTTTCTTTCTTTTCATTTTCTCCATCCCTTTCTCTTCTCACCGAAGATTTTTATTCTCTGTATTTGTTTCTGTCCTTATTTTATTGGATTCCCATCCAAAAACATATAAAATATTTTTACATTTGTGTAGTTTCTTGCACTATTTCTGCTAAGATAACAAAATTTTATACAAATCACAAAATATTATAACTCTCTCACTTTGTATTCCATTTCTCCTTATGCTATACTAAATCATACGAAAACAGTATGAATTTTAGTGTAAATATATCGCTCTATACCTTATCAGAAAAAGTCTGCCCTCGGCAGGCATGTATTACAAAATGCTCGGAAAAATACAAAAAATATAGAAAGGAATTTGTAAAAGTCAACCATGTCTGGAAAAATATATTTAAAAACTCTTCTACACCCAAATGCTTTTCATGAAAGAAATTTACTATTAAAAAAAGTAATCCTTCTTTTTCTAGCTGTTCTCCTGCCTCTCATGACTGTCAGCCTAATCTATCTAAACCACAATAATTTGAAACAGAGGCAGCAGACTCTAGATGCTATCCAGTCTAATAATGATTCTTATATTGCCCGCCTAGATGAAAATCTACAGCAGATCTACACTGCCAATCTTCATATTATTGAGCAGAATTTTCTCCGGGATCTTGCTGTCATCTACCCTTATCTTTCCACCTATGATAAAAGTGTCCGTGTCAACTTGCTCCGTGAGCAGCTGTCAAGCCTCTGCGCCTCCTCTCCACTTTTGGAGTCTGCTCATGCCTATCTCTTCAATTATAATCTAATGTACAATTCCGACAATTACACCATCGGAAGTTATTGTACACTCACCGAAGAAGAAACTCGCTTTTACCAGGAGTTGTCAAAGACACACGGATTAGTAGAATATTATGAATCTCCACTAGAGAAAAGGAAAACACTGTCTGTATTTATGGCTCCATTTTCATCAAGCCCTGCCTTTGCCGTCAATTTCATTCTATCCGAAAATGCACTGAAATCCTATCTGGAATCAAATAGCTCTTATTCTGATGAATTTTATCTATTTGAAATAGAAAATGGATTTTCCCTTTCAAACCTTCCTTCTGATCTTCGCAAAGAAGCATCGAACTTCCTTAAGCAGAATGCACATACATCTGCTCCTTCCTATCAAAAAGTGGAACTACATGGAAAATTTTACACTGCATTTCTCAGTCGGATGGAATCCTCGAGCGGTATCTATGTACGGCTGATTTCAGACTCCTCGCTCCTTCCATCGATCCGCTACAGTTATGGTCTGCTCTTTTTGTTCTTCTTTCTCATCATCTGTGCCAGCATCCTGTTTTTCATTGGAATTTATCACATGGTACATAAGCCTCTAAGCAAACTGACAGATGCTTTTGATGAAGTCGAACACGGTAATTTCCAAGTACAGATCATACAGACTGGAAATGATGATTTTGCCTATTTGTACCATGCCTTTAACAACATGGCACTCAAATTAAGTCGCTTAATTGAGCGGGATTATAATCAGAAACTTTTATTGCAAAAAGCAGAAATGAAACAACTTCAAGCACAGATCAACCCTCACTTTCTGTACAATAGCTTCTTTATGCTTCAACGTATGATCCGCTTTGAACCAGAAGAAGCTTCCATGGTTGCAAATGCCCTTGCTTCCTGCTTCCGCTATATTACAAAAAATAGTATGGATCATGTGACACTTGCAGAAGAATATGCACACATGAAAAATTATGTTTATATCCAGGGGCTTCGCTTTGCTGGCCGTATTCAGATTGAACTGGAAGAATTGCCTGACTGCTTTTCATCATTGTCCGTTCCTAAACTAATCCTTCAGCCAATCCTTGAAAATGCATTTCAGTACGGATTAAAAAATAAAATGTGCGATGGATTGATCCGTGTACGTTTTCTTTCCAAAGAACATTCTCTGCTCATGATCATCGAAGATAACGGAGAAGAACTCTCAGACGAACTACTTACCACACTTCAGAAAAAACTTCAGGATAGCGCTCATTCTTCCGCCGGAGTAGAAATGTCAGGAATCCTGAATATCCAGAGACGTCTGCACATTTTCTCGAATGACCGGGATACTTTGGAAATTTCGCGTTCTCTACTTGGAGGGCTTTGCGCTACAATTATGCTCCATATGGAATCAGATGATTATTCCGGCTCCTTTCGCAAGAATAATACATAAATCAGATGACTTCTGTGAAATGTAGGAATTTTTTATGGAAATATAACACTAAATAAGGGGGATATTATGAACTTGCTAATTGTTGATGATGAACGTTATATTGTAAACTATCTGTTTGCTCTGATCGAAGAACATATAGAAATAGATTTGAATATTCAGAAAGCCTATTCTGGATCAGAAGCGCTGGAAATCCTTTCGATTTCTAAAATTGATCTGATGCTGCTTGATATCCACATGCCTGGATACAGTGGGCTAGAACTTGCCGGGAAAGTCAGCGCAAGCTGGCCAAGATGTCATATTATCTTTCTGACTGCTTATGACAACTTTGAATATATTTATCAGGCAAACCGACTCTCTCATACTTCTTATCTGCTGAAGACTGAGTCAGATGAAACGATTTTGGCTGAAGTGCGTTGTGCCATTGAAAAAATCATAAAAGAATCCCAGACCGATCTCCTACTTGACAGCTCTCAGAGCAAAGATCGTCTTCTGACACATCTTATGCAACAGAATCTTCTTAGGGAAATACTGACCGGGCATGATTCCCATCAGATTTGTCGGGATCTTACTCTCGCGGGATCTGACTTCTGTCTCGATTTCTCTCAACCGGTATACCTTGCTTACATGGTCGTACATCTCCGTTCCATTGACGAATATGCAAAAAATATGTCCACCTTTGTCCTGGAATACCTCACTTTGGCAGAAGAACTTCTGAAACATTCTTTTAGCTATACGATGTTGAATCTGAATCATGGAAATATGCTTTGGTTCTTTCAGCCATCAAAAGATTTTAGTAAATCCATTCCAAATGAACTTACATTTCTGAAAAGCTGTCTGGAAGACCTAATGAATTACAGTATGAATTCCCTGCACCGGAATGTGAATCTGATTCTTTATCCACAACCGGTTTCTCTGGATGCTACTGCCAATACTTACTATCGCCTTCTTCAGCAGCTGGAAATCCAGAATACCGGAAACATTTGGACAGTCTCTTCTGTTTCTCTCTTTGAGACAAAAACGGACTCAGAAACTTCTGTCACTTTCAAAAATTCTGACAGAAATGCCGCCTCACAGAAATTGCAGGAGTTATCCTTTTACCTTTATCAGAATACCTGGTCCGAATATCTCCTCGCCCTCCACTCCCTGCGGGATCTCTGTAAAAAGCAAAAAAGTATCCATGCGTTGGAAGCAATTGAAATCTATCTCGGTATCTCTGCAACATTGATTTCCTACATTACTCTCTACCATCTGCAGGAAAAACTTGCTCCGCGGACTGCAATCTACCCGCTTTATCACTTAAATGACTTTACAAGCTGGGAAGAAGCTTTCGGTTACTTAGAAAATTTTTCTACACAATTATTTGAAGTACTATCACTAAAAGCCACCGATAAAAATGAAACGGTCATTTTAAAAATCAAAACCTATATTAAAGAACACTTAAACGAAACTATTTCCTTATCAACCTTATCCTCAATTGTAAATTATAACGAGACCTATATTTCCCGCCTGTTCCGACAGATTACCGGGATAAAATTATCGGAATACATTTATCAAGAGCGACTGGCAAAAGCAAAATATCTTCTTGCAACAAGCAATGATCCAATCCAGACAATCGCTTCCGCGACCGGTTTCGACAGCCAGCAGTACTTCTCCCTCTGCTTTAAAAAAGCAACCGGAATTTCTCCGAGTGAATATCAAAGAATGTATAAAAATTGATTATATTTTCTTCAAACTAAAACTGCCAGACCTTTATGAACAGCGAAAACCCGTCAACCACAAGGGCTAACGGGCTTCGTTGTTTTATAGTTATCTAAAGGAATGAGGGACTATTCTGTTAGATTATATTGTTTTATAATATACTATAAAGCCCAGAAATAAAGGATTTTTCAATTGCTAATCGTATAACTTATCATAGCTTTTTACGAAAAGGTGCCCTAAAAGTGCCCTATAGTCACTGATCCTCTGATTATTCTTTGGCATAACCAACGTTCCGCAGGATGCCCAGAGCGACGGTTCCTAACAGGGCGGTGGGTCGGCTGGGCAAGTGTCCCCTCTCTATACACCACATATCAGCCTATGTTTTCCCTCATACACAAAGAAGCCCTCACGCATAAGCGATTAGGCTTCAATTAAATCAAACTATTGAATTATTTCCGTTTCTTTAAGATCGTTGCAAGGGCAACTCCGAGTGAAGCAAGTCCGGCTCCTGCGACTGGAAGTGCAGAAGATGTGTCACCAGTTTTTGGCGATGTTCCCTCTTTCTTTGTTTCTGTTTCTTGTGTCTGAACATTTTCCTTATTTGCTTCTGGTGTTGTTGGTGCTTCTGGCTTCTGTTCCGGTGTTGCTGGATTCTCTGCATCCGGTGTTTCTGGTGTTTCTACATCTGGATTCTCCGGCTGTTCCGGCTTCTGATCTGGGTTCTCCGGCTGTTCCGGCTTCTGATCTGGATTCTCCGGTTGCTCTGGCTTCTGATCTGGATTCTCCGGCTGTTCCGGCTTCTGATCTGGGTTCTCTGGCTTCTGCTCCGGCTTTTGCGGTTCTCCGTTGCATACCCAGTGACCTTCTTCTGGATGATGTACGATCTCGATATGAGTGATAGCATCATGATGTACAATCTCAGTATGGGCTGGAACATCTACTACCCATTTTTGTTCTGTTACAGCTTCGTGGTGGATGATTTCTGTTACTTCTTTATCTCCGTAACTCATGCACTGACCATTACTTGCTTTACTGTGAGCAATCCACTCATCGATTGAATGAATCTCGAAACCACAATTATGGCAGAATGTTCCAATTCGATGTACTTCTTCGTCCCAAGCTGGTTTTACTACTACTGTTTCGTAGTGACCTTGTTCTGGAACTTCTACTTCTTCATCCCATGCTGGTTTGTCTACAACAACAACTTCTTCATCCCATGCTTCTTTATCGACAACCCACTCACAGTTATCCCCATGTACATGCTCTTTTTCACTTGCTACTGTTGATACTTTATCCATCGCAAATACTGTTCCCGTTCCTGCAACAGTCAAAGACATAGCAGCCACCAACGCAACAACAAATTTCTTCTTCATTTCTTTTTTCCTCCTACTTTCCTTTGCAATTCCTATTTTTATACATCTTATTTTATCCTACTTTATCCTACTTTATAGCATTTGTCAAGATTTGGTGGTATTCAATGGTATATTTTGACTAAAAAGGAGATTATCTTATGAAACCATTAAAAACAAAAGTCAGTATTACTCTTGATGAAAATGTTATTGATACAATAAAAAAAATGGCAGAAAAAGATGATAGGAATTTCAGTCAGTATATCAACTTAGTTCTGAAAGAATGGATAACAACACATTCAAAAGAAACTTCTAATTGTAAATAATATTTTGGTGAAAGGATTTTAAATTTAAATGACACAAAGCAATATTCCGCAATATCATCATTCTTATTCAGAAGACGAGAATTTGAGCATATACAAATATATAGAATCTGCTACAAACCAAAGCTTAGTAGAAAATATATTTGTACTTTGTCAATCATACCCCGAAGAACATCAAAAAAATATAATAGAAGCCCTTTTACAATTTGGGAAAGAAATTGCAGATAGAGAATATCTAAATAATTGTTATAATGAATTACTTCGTTGTGTAAATGCATGGAAAAAATACAGATATTCTTTAGAAACATATTCATCCATTTTGAGAATCAGAGAGGCATACCGTTTATACAAGGAAGAACCCGGAAAACTTCCAGAAGGACGTCTATTATTTGATTCTTTTATGATAAAATATGAAACTGGATATGCATATTCTACTGTACAACAGTTTTTAATAAATGAAGACAAAAAAAGAGGAATTAAACGGCCAAAACGTCCCAAAGATTTTTATCATTCATTGCAAGAAATAGCAGTCAAACAATATTCACCCAAAGAAGCGTTAGCATTATTAAAAAAGTCTGAATTAGAAGATATTATCATTACTCTTTTAGAATGTGCGGATACCCCAGAATTACAAAATCGTCCATCTGTAATCATCAGATTCTTAACAAGTAAATATCGATTTTCTAGTCATAAAAAGTCTGCCAAACTTTTCACTTCCACGACAAAAGGCACTTTAGATTTAAAAGATAATTGCGATCGCTTATTAAAAGAATTAAAGCAATTACAAAAAGAAACCATCCAACTAGAGGAAGAACAATATATATAATCACATAGCACCTTTCGGGGTGCTATTTTTATGCTCTTTTTTAAGTCTTGATTGTGGGGGATTCATAATACACTTTATTTTCGATAAATTCTTGTACAATACAAACATAAGATAAACGTTTGTTGAACAATGAAAGGAAGAAAACTGGCGCTGGTATAAACACAATACCGATGAGAGCAGAGATTTTAACAAAGCAAATTAAAAATTTGAGAGAAGGGAAAGGATGGTCACGCAAATACATGGCGGAGAAACTTGGGATAGATGTCCGTACGTTAAAAAGTTATGAAGAAGATAGCAGTAAGATGAGAGTGGATGATTTGATTCGATATACACAGATATTTCAAGTCTCATTAGAGTTTTTGGTCGAAGGGACAGAAATTAGTGATGAAAAATTATATCAAAAACTTTCTAAATTATCCCCAAAGCAAAAAAGAGCAATTATGGCAGTGATAGATTCTTACTAAAGTAAAGAGAAGTAAAGGTGCAAAAGTTGTATTTTTAAGTGTTGGAAACAGCAATTCTTGTAAAGAAAATACGCTAAGATATTATTTAGAAAAAAAAACACACAGTGATGAAAGGAGTGATGGTAAATGATGAAATGGAGGATAAGACCACCTAACGCAGAATGTCATAGAAATAGCGTGATATTAGAACATAAAGAAAGGCAGGTATATTATGAAAAAGCAAAATAAGAAATATAGGCAAATTCTACCAGGATTGATGGTGGAAGATATTCCTTTAATGACACCTGAAATAGAGAAAAAGTTGAAAAATGTTTCATTATCTTCTTATAAGGGAAGCTTGATGGAAGCAAATGTAGTGACGGCATATTACACACCATTTGCAAAAGGAAGATGGGTGATTGTAGCAGGTGAAAAACTAGACGATGGCGATTGGGAACTTTTTGGCTACATGCATCTTTTGGACTGGGAATGGGGAGTTGTTTATTTAAGTGATTTGCAAAGGATGTTGGATGATGGAACCTACATTGAGAGAGACCTACATTGTGCAGGCAAAAAAGTGAAAGATTTACTTTATTAGCCTATAAAATCAGCTATCCTCTGCTGAAGTGGAGGATAGCAAACAGCAACGGTGTGACTTTGGGTAGCTTCCCCACAAGATGGGATGGCGTATTATAGGAGGATTATAATGGAAGAAAAAAATCAATCAGAAGTTAGGGAACGAATGAAAGTTCTAAGGAAAGAAAGTGGAATGACGCAGACAGAATTAGCAAGGAAAATTTCGTATACATCACAGAATATCAATCAAATAGAAAAAGGAAAAATCAATCCATCCGTTGATGTGCTAAAAGCGTATGCAGAATATTTTCATGTCTCAATAGATTTTCTTTTGAATGGAGAGAATTTTCACAGTGAATTGAAAACAAGTGGAATTGAGGAGGATTTAGATGTTATACAGAAAACGGTAACACATATAAAGGAAAAGCTACGAAGTAAGGATTGCTTACACAATGAAAGGAGTGCTTGCTAGGCTTTTGAAAGTATACTGTGGCATAATAAAGATAACAAAAGACAACGGAGGTGAGTTACATATGATTGCAATGACATGTATTTGAATCGGGAGTTCACTATAAGAAAATAGGAAACTCCCAACAAACTAGAACGAGGAAATATGGTTCTAGCTTTCCCGCAAAGAAAGTATACCATATTTCCTCTGACATGGAAAGAGGTGAATGAAATGGCATCATTACTTGTAAAACGACTGTTTGCTTTGAAAGGTCTGATTGCAGAACCCGTTTATTACTGTCATGGTGTAAGAATTATATTCCGTTATGAAAATGGAACAAAGACAGAGGAGGTTCAAGGACATAAATATCTGGTTACAAACACAGATACATTCGAGCAGATCGAAGTATTTGTAGCAGGAAGCACACCACTGCTTACACCAGAGAGATTAGAAGAACTGCAAGAATCAGGAGAAAGGGTTTTTGTAGAGTTCGAGAATGCGGTCGTGAAACCTTATTACAGTGAGAGAACGCACAGCATCGAAGACAGTATCAAAGCAGATGCAGTACATTTAGTAGAAACAAAATAGAGAAAGGGCGGGGGCAAAGTCCCCCGTAAGGGTAAAGAAATATGACTATCAGTAATATTATCTATAATTTAGAAACACTCGCAATGATTTTCGGTGTTCTGATAGCAGGAGGATTTATTGCCTATAAGATGAAGTTTGCTGATTCTTGGGAGGGTGGTGTAAAACTGCTTCTTAAAACATATTGGGATTGGATTAAGAAGATTGGAAAATTTCTGTATGAAGAATTTTTAGGAAGATCGCCAGATAGTCAAATTATCAATCCGGCTTTGATTTTGACAAATAAAGAAGCAATAGAACTTACAAATAGATTTAAAGGCTGTCCGTATGTTATGCCTTTTTTGGAGAAGTTGAGTCCTAACTGCAATGGAATAATGTGGATGGAGATCATAGCGACAGGCTTATGTACTTCTTATGCAACTCTTTCCTTTTCTGAGTTGAAAAGAATTGCAATCAGTACGATCGGAAATTTCTATTATGAGATCAAAGGAATTAACGTTCCGATTTACGTCAAAGTAGCACAAAAAGACAGATTGTATTTTGCAATCCCATTATGTGAGGACGGAGAAAAATTCTTACAGAAGCAGGAGCAGTTTCAAGGAGAATCTTCTTTTGAGCAGGAACAGCCAATGAAATCATTGGAGGAGGAAATCCCCAACTTTGATAGTGGAAAGGATGATGGAAATGATACTTGGCTATGATCGGAATGATTGGGAACGATTCAGCATTAAAAATCCCATTCAAGTGAAAATCGGGAAAAATATCAGTAGTATTTTAATTGCAGGAAAATCGGGTTCCGGAAAGTCATTATCTGTAAGATGGTACATATGGCAATTACTCCGTGAGCGGGAAAGCCTTGTCTGTATAGCAGATTATAAGGCAGGGGAGGAACTTCCGTTTGAAGGTTTATCCTCTTATGCTTCCGGTGAAAAAGCATTTGACATGATAAATGACTTTTATCAATTCTTCACAGAAGTTCGTAGTAGAAAGCTTCGCCTGCAACAACATTACACGTTATTCATCGAAGAATGGTTCGGACTGCTTACATATGCAGAAAATCAGTCTAAAAAGCTGAAAACAGAACTCATGGCAAAAATAGGAGAAATCCTCGCTGTGGGACGTGGCTTGAATATCGGAATTATGCTTTGTGTGCAAAGGGCTGATGCTTCGCACTTTAGCGCGGGAATGCGTGAGCAATTTCAAGTGGTAAATTGCATGGGGAGATGCTCCACAGAACAATTTCGTATGTTAGGGTTCAACGGTGAATTGGAGAGCAATCCAACAAGCCGATATGGTGCAGGAGAAGCATTAGTATTGATAGATGGTCAAGAGTCCATCAAGGAGATCAAAGTCCCTTTCATTAAGAATGAGGCGGTTCTCTGTGATCAGATTCGTCATTATCTTCATCATCAGCCGAGTCTTCCTAAGCTGATTCGTGCGGTAGCCGGAGGCGAAAGCGCGGAGCAGTGAAAGGCAGACCGGAGTCATGGAGTGGGTAGTATTACCCACGACATGAACAAACAACAGAAAACTCAACAAAAAAGCCTATAAACTGGGTATTTGAAGCCCAAAAAACACCGTTCGCATACATTTCACAACTCGAACACAACAGAAAAAAAGGAGCAAATATCATGAGTATAATAGAAAGTAATAAGCAACAAGCAAACAATTCACAGCGTAATGCATATCAGCTTACGATCAATAATCCTTTGGAATATGGCTTCGACCATCTCACCATCAAAAAGACATTAGTAGAGAACTTCACGACTCTCCGTTATTTCTGTATGGCAGACGAGATCGGAAAAGAGGGAACACCACATACACATTTATATGTATATTTTAACTCTCGTGTCCGATTCAGCACAGTAAAGAAAAACTTTCCATCTGCACACATTGAACCTGCACATGGAAACATAGAAAGTAACATTAGTTACGTTAAGAAAAATGGAAAGTGGGCAGATTCAGACAAAGCAGAAACGAGAGTAGATGGTACATATGAAGAATGGGGAACTGTTCCAGTCCAGAAAGGCACTCGTGCAGACATGGAAGAACTGTATGAACTGATAAAGGCAGGCTATTCCAATGCGGAGATACTTGCTATGAATAATGATTTTATATTGAACATAGATAAGCTTGACCGCGTACGTACAGAATTATTGATTGATAAATTCAAAAATACTCGCAGAACTGATTTAAAGGTCATTTACATCAGCGGAGTAACTGGAACCGGAAAGACAAGAGGAATTTTGGATAAGCATGGGGACGGCAACGTGTATCGTGTCAACGATTATGAACACCCATTTGACGGTTATAGTTGTCAGAATATTCTTGCATTTGATGAATTTAGAAGCCAGTTACGGCTTTCAGATATGCTGAATTATTGTGACATCTATCCAATCCAACTTCCGGCACGATATGCAAATAAATTTGCTTGTTATGAAACCGTGTATATCATTTCCAACTGGTCATTAGAAGATCAGTACAAAGAAGTACAGAAAGACAATCCAGAGTCATGGAAAGCATTTCTAAGGAGGATTCACGAAGTGACTATTTACAAGGAAGACGGCACACTGACACACTATGATTCTGTGGAAGAGTATCTAAAAAGGAAAGAAAAATTTCACACCATAGAGCCAGAAGACGAATGTCCATTCGGAGAGCAGGAAACACTTTTTCCAAAAGGAGGAGCAAAACACGATGAATAAAGACAAAAAGACAGATGAAGAAGAAATAATACTGCCACCTTATACGGGATTGCGTAGAGTATACACATATCAGCCTTACACGGTTCACAGAGTCAAAAGGATGTTAAAAGAGATCGGTTGTGTAGCAGAAAATATCAATCAAGGATACAAAGCGAACCGAAGAGTTGGGTATCGGGAACTTTATCGCATAAAAAGGATTTCAGATGGAAAAGTAATACATCCATGTATCGACATGGAATCTTTAAGAAGCTTCTTTGCAGAGCATGATTTCCCTCTGGAAGACGAAAAAACACTCAAACGAAAGGAGTAGCTATGGAAAAAATTACTTTGACAATAAATGAAGCTTCAGAGTACACCGGAATAGGTCGCACAAATTTGCGACAACTGATTACATGGAACAAAATTCCCATCATTAAGATAGGAAATAAAATTTTGATACGATGCATAACTCTAGAGCATTTTTTAAAAGTGAATGAAGGTAATAATCTGAAAAATAAATATGAAGTAGTTGCTGTATAATATAGCAAGGCTATGATACAATATAGACATCTAACAGAATAGTCCTTGCAGATGAAAGGAGCGTAAAATGGGCAAGGACTTACAAGGTAGAGAGTTACCAACTGGTATTATGCAAAGACCCAATGGAATTTATAGGGCACGATTCAAATATCAAAATGAGAAGTATACTTTAGATAATAAAAATTTGAAAATACTTATTGAACAAATGGAAGAATTAAAGTATGAAGTAAAGCATGGCATTCGTACAAAAGGTGATAATATAAGATTAAATGCATGGTTTGACATTTGGCTCAATACCCATAAGAAACGAAGCATAAAAGAAAGCACAATGGTACGTTATGATGATTTTTATCATAGATATATGGAAGAACAGATAGGGAAAAATAAACTAGTGGATTTTACCCCTATTTTGATTGAACGTTTACTTCAAAATATGGCTGATGAAGATTTCAGTACAAAAACAATTCGAGATGTGTATAACATCTTAAATGCTATGTTTAAATACGCTATGCACAATCGTATTATTTCATTTAATCCATGTTCAGGGGTAGAAGTCCCGAAAACAAAGAAAAAAGAGATTCGTGTACTAACGGTGGAAGAACAGCGAGAAGTCATGGAACAGGCAAAAGGACGATTACATAATAACATGTTAGAAGTTGCACTTGGAACAGGACTTCGTAGCGGAGAGTTAAGAGGATTAACTTGGTCGGATATTGATTTTCGTAAACGTGAAATATCTGTTAATAAAACTCTGGTTTATATTAAGGATATGGAAACAAAGAAATATATGTTTAAGTATCAAACGCCGAAAACAAAAAACAGTATACGAACGATTCCTATGCAGGAGAGTGTATATAAAGCATTGAAGCGGCAGAAAATCCAGTTAAAAGAAATGCAGTTGATGCGTGAAGAATGGAATAATTTAGATGGATTTGAAAATCTTGTTTTTCTCGGTAAGAATGGAAAGCCAATTTCAGAACGAGCATTTCAAGTAACATTGAATGGGATAGCAAAAGCAATCAATAAAGAGCGTGAGCGTATCGCAAAGAAGAATCAGACAAGTTTTGAACCCATCCCACACTTCTATCCACATGCACTACGGCATACATTTGCTACAAGATGTTTTGAAGCAGGAATTGATGCAAAAGTCGTACAAAAATTTCTTGGACACTATTCAATATCAATTACATTGGATTTATACACACATATCACAAATGAAAAAGCGAAAGAAGATATGAATAAACTAGAAAACCTTTATAAAAAAATAGTATAGATAGAATATTAAAAATTGCTAATATTGCATTTCGTTTAGATATAAAGTACGTCAAGGGTGCCCGAAAGGTGCCCTAACTGTAAATAGCAAGTACCTATGAACAGCGAAAACCCGCTAACCACAAGGGCTAACGGGTTTCGTTGTTTTATAGTTATCTAAAGGAATGAGAGTAAAGTATGCGTCTTATCTTCAACGCTCTACTTTAAGAGGGGGGAGATAGTGATTACTTAATCAACTATCTGACTCTTAGTATAAAAGGAAAATGTGTCCAAAGTATGATTGTTTTCTAAAAGAAAGCGAAAAATTCTTAAAAAAAAATAAACATAACTCTTTTCATACGTGGCAGCTCTAATTCTGCTGTTTTATTTTTAATAACTGCGAAGCTGATCACTGCCGTCATCAACTGTATTTTCTATTTCTTTGATCACTACATAATATCCGGCATCTCCAGATACCCGGATGAAAACTCTATCCCCTGCTTTTTTCCCAAGAATCGCTTTTCCAATCGGGGATTCTGTGCTAATAAGCCCTTTTAAGGAATTTCCCCGCACGGTTGTCACCAGTTTGAATACTTCCACCTCATCATCTTCTTCAAAATAGAGGTGCACGGTGTTGTTTAATCCCACTTCATCTTCTTTTGATTCATCGGATACAATCTTTGCAGTCTTGATCATCCGTTCCAAATACCGAATTCTGCTCTCATTTTTGTTTTTCTCTTTCTTAGCGGCATGATATTCAAAATTTTCACTCAAGTCCCCATGTGCCCTCGCTTCTTTGACATCTTCCAGCAGCTCTTTTCGAAGCACAATCTTCCGGTATTCAATCTCTTCGCGCATTTTCTTGATATCATTTTTTGTCAGTTCATTATACATCTGCAATCACCGCCTTTGCAAAACAGATTGGAAGATGAAAATTTGGTTCTTCGCTCTCAATCGGACTGTAACATCCAAAATGCTGGATCTTGTCGTCCTCTGATATTTTATAAAAATTGCAGTAAAATCTTTGTCCCGCTTTTAGCTTCTCAAGAGAAGTAATTTCCCCAAGCAGTGCTTCCGGGATCAAAACAGATACACACCACCGATCTGATTCTATTTTCGCCCGACAATCTGCTTCCTGATAGTACACATCTGAAATTAATGTCCGATTCTCTCTTGTATATCCTTTCTCCGCATACAGTGCTCCGTTGGCATTCATCTCAAAATTTATATAAATACACTGTTTCTCTATGCTTATATCTCCCTCTGGGAATGCAAAAAAAGCTTCCAGTGCGCTATCCTTATAAACGAGTTCTTTATCTTTGTTGCAAAGTCGCTTCGGATCACACTCTTCACAGGTCATCTCCACATAAATTCCCTGCCCATCGATATATCCGGCTCTGCCATATGCTTTCGGCGTCTGTAAACTGTTCCACAAATATTGATCGATTGCGAACAGTTCGCATTGATCGATCTGTGTACGGTCCGCTATGCGGTATATTTTATATTCCATTTTTTCCTCCATCATTCTCACAATCTGCTATTTTAAGCTTCCAGTTTATTATACCGCTTTTCCTCTGCCTTTTCATCATTTTTCTAGTTCTTATTGAAATCTCTTACCCATTTTATCTTTCGGATTTTTACCGCGCTTTTCTCCCACATATACAGAAAAAAAGATCCACATCTTGTGTGAATCTTTTTTCTTCCTTCTTATAGTCTTGCATCAAATAATCCGCAGAAACTGTCAATCGGATCTGTTCCTTTGAATGCTTCTTCTCCATTCATAAGATTCTCAACTAACGCATCCAGTGTTGTATCTTTGGAATCGTAAGTGTTGATATAGGTCCGTGCCTGCGGGATATCTGCAAGCATTGTCGGCTGTCCACATCCGACAACAACAACCGGAACTTCAAATACATACCACGGAATCTCTCCGCCTCCCTTTGACATACCAAAGCTTGGTCTTCCGTTCGGCACATCACAGAGCGTGATTACAAGATCCATATCGGATACGAAATCTGCAATGGCATTCTTTCCTGCAAAGTAAATATTTAAGTCTGGCTTTTCCCCGGCTTCAATCTGTTTCTTCATGACATCAAGCGGACTTTCATAGATAAATGCATCAAATCCTTTTGCACATAACTTTTCTTTTAACGCTTCTGCCGGATTTCCTTTTCCGCCTCCAAGCATTTTCATCAGCGCTGACATACTGTTCTCTGCGCCTTTGATATGCACGATCATAATTCTCTTATAACGATCTGGTGCCATAGGGAGCACGTCTTTGTCTTTATATTTTACAAGCGTGATACAGTCTTCGCTGATTGATTTCTGCATTGCCTTGTATTCTTCTCTCTGAAGCACTTCCTCTACAGTCTCTGGCTGTGGAACCAGTTCTTCTTTGCTCTTCTTATTCAGACCCAGATGTGCTTTGAGTCCTAAAATACGTGTCAATGCTTCTGTCATTCTCTCTTCACTGATGATTCCTGTCTTGTATGCACCAAGCATTGTAGCAAAATCTTCCTCTGGATCATTGAAGAATAAGAACATATCACAACCTGCATTGATACTTGCCGGAAGCATCTCTGAACGCTTCATTCGGTCTGTCATTGCTACCATATGGGAAGCATCTGTCACGACCATACCGTTGAATCCAAGTCTGTCTCTCAAAAGACCTGTCATGATCTCCGGACTTAATGTAGCCGGCATCATATCTTCGTCCTTTAACTCAGGATTAATGGCTTTTGCATAAGAAGGAAGCATGATGTGTCCTCCCATGATCGCATCCAGATCATTCTCAATCAATGTACGGTAAACATGTCCGTAAGTCTCATCCCATTTTTCCACATCAAAATAGTTTACATTGTTTGCAATGTGTGCATCTCTGAAGTCTTGTCCATTTCCCGGAAAATGTTTCGCTGCGCATGCAAATCCTGGAATCGTATGTGCTCCATTTAAATATGCTTTGCTCATAGTTGCTACACGTTCTGCATCTCCGCCGAATGCACGTGTCACAATCTCTGTATTCTCCCAGTTGTAAAGAATATCTGCCACCGGTGCAAATGCCATGTTACATCCGATTGCCGCTGCCTGTTCATTTGCCATCTTTCCTAATGCAAATGCATACTCTTCCTTATCTGTAGCTGCGATCTTCACACCAGCTCCAATATGTGTCCCATCTGCACATGCGCCGTCTCCTCCGGCTTCTGTGTTGCATGCGATAAATACCGGAACCTTTGCATATTTCTGAAGGATCCGATTCTGTTCCTGAATCGCCTTTCCCGGAGCCGGATTGTAACGGCATCCACCAAGGTGATATTTTTCCATTAATTCTTTTAAATATTCTTCATCGTGTGAAGCTGTCAGCTGAAAGAATAACTGTCCTACTTTTTCTTCCGGGCTCATATTTGCAATTGTGTCTTTTACCCATTGACAGTCTTCCTCTGACAGATAATACGGTCTTGCTTTTAAATCTACCATATAAATAACATTCTCCTCTCTGCATAAAGCTTTTGCGCAACTGATTATACCATTATATTATACAAAAATGCTACATATTTCTTGTATATTTTACACAAATTTCATTTTTCTTTTTCCTAATATAGATTTTCTAATACTATGCAAAGCTGGCTACTCTATACTGCTCCATCCAGCACTGGAGCCAGGAGAACTTTTCCGGTTCCACGATACACATTTACAAGTCCTTCCCCCGAAGCTGCCGAACCTAGCAGTGTCTTTCCTGACCGTTCTACAGTAAAACTTAAGCTGCCGCTCCATGCGATCGCCATGTTGCCATCTACTTTCAATACATCATCCTGGAGAGTGATCTCCACAAGCTCCTCTTTCGGACAAGGTGCTTCCAGACAAAGCACTCCCTCTCCTACCACTCCAAGATTGAACAGCCCTTCATTTCCTGCAACAGCAGAAGAAAGATTGGAGCGCATCACTGCTTTGTGCTTCAGTCTTGCATCACATGCCAGGAACAATCCGTCATCCAACACGATGGAACCATTCCAGTCTTTTAAATCTACCAGTAGGATGTGCTTATAAGTCGGTTCCAACACAAGAATTCCGTTTCCGGTATATTCCGGCTTGATCGCCGATTCCCCGGTTGCTTTTCCCCTGACTGCTTTTCCGAAGAAATCGCCCACACCTTTTACTCCCGTTGTCGCATTGACATTGCCTACGGTCCACTGCATTGCTCCTGCCTGAAGTGTGATATTTGCCTGATTGACATCACAGATAACCTGGCGCTTTCTCACATTCATCTCATTACAAAAATAGGCCAACGCGGCATTGTGCGGCATCACACTTAAATCACGCTGATATTCTATGACAGTAAACGGACCAAGAGAGTTTAACACTTTAATATCATCATTATTCGTAAAATTAGAGATTCTATACATCGTTTTCTTCCTCCTTATCACACTTTCCTGCAATCTGTGCTAGTAGGTTTATTATACGGTGTTTGTACAAAAAATACAATATTTTTATATTTCTCAGTTATTTTTCATACAGTTTATGCGCTTGTATTGAAGTATTCCATCATTTTTCACTGTTCTCAATTTTTATTACAGAATATCGATATACTCTCCATTCAATGCCTTATTCATACTTCTGACCGCACAGAATTTTCCACACATGGAGCAACTCTCTTCAATTTCCGGTTTGCGGTCTTCCCGAATCTGTTTTGCCGTTTCTGGATCCATAGAACACTTCCACTGCTCCTCCCAATCAAAAGTTCTTCTGGCATCCGCCATACGATCATCGATATCTCTTGCATGCGGAACATGTTTTGCAATATCTGCGGCATGCGCTGCAATTCTGGAAGCGATGATCCCCTGTTTAACATCTTCTACATTCGGAAGCGCCAGATGTTCTGCCGGTGTCACATAGCAGAGAAATGCTGCACCTGCTGAAGCTGCTACTGCACCTCCGATCGCCGCTGTAATATGATCATATCCTGGTGCAATATCAGTCACGATCGGTCCCAATACATAAAACGGAGCACCCATGCAGATTGTCTGCTGCAATTTCATATTTGCTTCAATCTGATCCAACGGCATATGCCCCGGGCCTTCTACCATCACCTGCACATCTTTTGCCCACGCACGTTTTGTCAGCTCTCCCAAGCGCACCAACTCTTCAATCTGACACACATCACTCGCATCGGCCAGACAGCCCGGACGGCATGCATCCCCAAGTGAAATTGTGACATCATATTCCCGGCAGATTTCAAGGATCTCATCAAAGTATTCGTAAAATGGATTTTCATTTCCGGTCATACTCATCCACGCAAACACAAGCGATCCACCTCTGGATACAATATTCATTTTTCTTTTATGCTTCTTGATCTGTTCAATTGTCTTTCTTGTAATTCCACAGTGCAGTGTGACAAAATCCACTCCGTCCTCTGCGTGGAGTCTTACTACATCAATAAAATCTTTTGCTGTCAGTGTGGCAAGATCTCTCTTATAATGAATCACACTATCATAAACCGGAACGGTTCCGATCATCGCCGGACATTCTTGTGTCAGTTTTCTTCGAAATGGCTGCGTATTCCCATGAGAAGAAAGGTCCATAATTGCCTCTGCTCCCATATTTACCGCCGCCATGACTTTTTCCATCTCAACCTCATAATCTTTGCAATCTTTTGACACTCCCAGATTTACATTGATCTTCGTACGAAGCATAGATCCTACTCCATTTGGATCCAGGCATTTATGCCTTTTGTTGGCGCAGATCGCCACCTGTCCTTTCGCCACCAGATCCCGGATTTCCTCCTCTGTGCGGTATTCCTTCCGCGCAACTGCCCGCATCTCCTCTGTGATGATTCCCTTTCTTGCTGCTTCCATCTGTGTGTAGTATTTTTCTGACATATGATGTACCTCTTCTTTCTTCTGCCCGCGGCAGAATATTTTTCATTTGCTCTGTGCCGGAATTTTTTATGACAGAACTCCAAAAGGATTTCAAGGATTATGCCTGGGCGGAGCATTTTTTCATAGGACTCTGCTTTTTATTCCATAACATTTCTCGGAAATTTCCTATGTAATAAAATATAATAAAAAAACAGAGTACCTCAATTGGTACTCCGTCAAACTTCTTAAAATCAATTCTTTCCTACGTTGGCATTATCCAAATCAGGTATCAGGGTCGAAGTTCACACCTTCCTCTCAGCCTGTCTACAAGCTCCCCGGCTATTTACTTTTCTAGAAAATAGTAACACACTAATAACTAAAAGTCAATTTTTTGATCTTCCAGAAATTTTCTGATTTCTTCTTTCTTCGGCATCGAGCGGATTGCTCCTTTTTTTAAAGTGATCAGCGCCGCCCCTGCATTTGCAAATGTCAGCAGTTCCTCTAAATCTTCTTTTGACAACTGCTCTAGATTGTGTTCCAACAGGTATCCTAACGCACAGCCACAGAACGTATCACCTGCTCCTGTTGTCTCAATGGCTTCTACACAAAATCCCGTCTTTTCTACGCACATTTCCTTATAGTATGCACGGCTTCCTTCTTTCCCCATCGTAAGAAGAATTAAAGGAATGTGATATTTTTCTTGTAGCATACGGATTCCCTTATCGTAGTCTTCCTGTCCTGTGACGAATTGAATCTCATTATCAGATATTTTCAGGATATCACATTGTCTAAACCCATACTCCATCTGCTCTTTTGCCAAGTCTAAAGATTCCCAGAGTGGTTCCCTCAAATTCGGGTCAAAAGAAATCATCGCCCCGGCCTCTTTGGCGCAGCAGATTGCTTTTTTCGTTGCATTTCTCACACCTTCATGTGTCATAGAGAGTGTTCCAAAGTGAAAGATTTTTGTATTTCGGATCAGTTCTAGATCCACCTCTTCTTCCCTCAGCATCATATCTGCTCCGGGATTCCGATAAAAAGAAAACTCCCGGTCCCCATCCGGCAACGTATGCACAAATGCCAGTGTAGTCCGCACTTCCGGGTCCATCCGAAGACTTTTAGAACAGATTCCTACTTCATCCAATGTATGTTTCAGCAGAGTTCCGAACATATCCTGCCCAACTTTCCCTATAAAAGCAACCTTCTTCCCAAGATTATTTAACATTGCCAATACATTGCACGGGGCGCCGCCCGGATTTACTTCCAGAAGCTGATTCCCCTGCTCACTTTTTCCACTTTCTGTAAAATCGATCAAAAGTTCTCCAAGCGCTGCTACATCATACATATTCTTTCCCCTTTCACGCACCTCTTAGCATTCTTCTATTTTTTCCAGATAAAATTCAAATGCCACATCATCGCCTTTGATTGCCGGTATAAGAATCCCGCCTGTCATAAGTGCCTTACCGCTAAGCTTCTCTTCTTTTTGTCTGCCTTTCACAAACCTATAAATTGCTGTTGCATCCACTCCTAATAGCTTAATGCGATGGCGCAGTACATTTGATGCAGCTCTGAATGCCACACCTTGTACAAGAATCTTACTGCAGTCCTCCGAAATAAACTCCCATGCTGCCAAATCATCTTTTTTCGGATTACTCAGTCTATAATACTTTCCGCCATAAATCAGTTCCTGATACTCCTTATACGCCTTCACCTGCTCCGCAACTTTCTCTTTCTCATTCTGATCCAGCTGATTCAGATCAAGTTCATAGCCAAAGCTTCCCGCCATTGCTACTGTTCCTCTTGTCTCAAGCGACGTAATTCTACCAGTCTGATGATTCGGTACGGCAGATACATGAGAACCAACCGCAGATATCGGATAAAAAAAGCTTGTTCCATACTGGATAAAGGTTCTTTCATGGGCATCTGTATTATCACTGCACCAAATCTGCGGGCAATAGTACAGCATTCCGGCATCAAATCTGCCTCCACCTCCGCTACAGCCCTCAAATAATACTTCTGGAAATTCATCTGTCAGACGTTCTAAAAGTTCATAAACACCTAACACATATCTATGCGGCATTTCTTTCTGACGTTCTGCTGGAAGTATCGATGTATACCAGTCAGAAATGCTGCGATTCATATCCCATTTAACATATTCGATATGATTGTCTCTCAGAATCTTACTGATAGACTGATATAAATATTCTACTACTTCCGGATTTGCCATATCAAGTACTAACTGATATCTGCTTCTCATAGGCTTTCTCCCTGGGATACTGATTGCCCATTCCGGGTGCGCCCGGAACAACTCACTGTCTTCGGAAATCATTTCTGGTTCAAACCATATTCCAAATTTCATGCCCATATCATTGATTTTTCTGACAAGTGCTCCCAGCCCCCCTTTCAACTTCTTTTCATTTACTTCCCAGTCTCCGAGCCCTGATGTATCAGAATCCCGTTTTCCAAACCAGCCATCATCTAACACCATCATATCAATACCTAGTTTTGCTGCCTGACGGGCAATCTGTTCTATGTCTTCTTCATTAAAATCAAAATAAGTCGCTTCCCAGTTGTTGATTAGAACTGGACGTTTTGTCAGCTGATATGCTCCTCTACATACATTGTGGCGTATGACATGATGAAACCTCTGTGACAATTCCGCCATTCCATTTGCCGAATAAGATAAGATTACTTCTGGCGTCCAAAAATTCTGTTCCGGTTCCAGTTGCCATGAAAAAGTATCCGGGTGAATTCCCATTACAAGTCGTGTCTGCCCAAGCTGATCTTTCTCTATCTGTGTCTGGAAACCACCACTGTACATCAGTACCGCTCCCATACACTCCCCATCTTTTTCTGTACAGTCTCTCTCGCAGAGCAGAACCGATGGATTCTGCTGATGACTTGATGTTCCTCTTGTACTGCTGCTTTCCTGAATTCCGTAAAATAGTGGGGTACGTTCTGCCTGTCGTTCCATCGTATGTCTTCCGTGAAAATGAATCCAGTCCCAATTTCCGTCCGGAATATCCATGCAAAGACTATGTGCACGCTCAAGCACGATTGGCATACTTCCCCGGTTTATAATCATTACACTCCGCGTGATCACATCTGCCTCTTCCAGTACTCCATAGAAAAGATGTACCTCTGTTTCAGATGCCGTATCTTTCATAAGAATTTCCAGTGTTTCCGCCTCGTTCTCCTCTGCATAAACTGCCGGCAGTCCCGGAATACTGTATTTTCCTTTCCTGATAAAATATTTCTGAAACCGTAAATCCAGTGCCTGACTGCCATCTGCATGCCGCACCGTCACCGCTGGTACCCGGAAATCTCCCACTCCACTCCCTGCATACTCTAACGGCATTGTATTCAACGAATACGTTCTGTCATTTTCTGCTTCATAAATATTTCCGGAAAATCCCACATCCGGATAATCCAAGAGATACTCCATGCTCACTCCCGTTTTTTCCCCATACCACAAATGTTTCACTACCCCAAACAAATCTGCCTTCATCTGATAAAGTGTATTTGCAGTTTCCAGAGAAAAAATCTGATTCTTTACTGTTATTGCCATACTATCGTTTCCTTTCCGTTTTCATAACCCTTTTCATATCGGGTAATCTCAAATCCATAAGACCTCAAATCTGCTGACAATCGAATACTATTTTCCTTGTATTTCCTTGTGATCATGAGTCTCTCCCCCTCCGTTTCCACCTGGATTTTTCCATCCAGATGAAATGCCGGTTCCATATTGCGAATCGCCATGAGCTTTTTCAATTTCCTTACAACCGGGCGCTCCTGCTCCCCTGCAATCTCTTCCAGTGTATAATAGTGTCGATTAATATCCCGTCCATTTTTCGTCTTTTCCATTAATTCGAGATCATTTTCCCCTGCGAGAAGTCCCACATAATATACTTGTGGGATTCCCGGTGCAAAGAACTGAATCGCTCTAGCCAGCAAATAGGCATCGTCCCGATTGCCAAGTGCAGAATAATAGGTCGTGTTGACCTGATATACATCCAGATTATTATATGATTCCGAACTGTAAATTTTCTTTACATTTGCCCCTTGCCGATACATCTGTTCCTGTACTATGTAAACTTCCTCGTCAGGAAGAAGATCTTTCACATCTACAATCCCTATTCCATCATGAGTATCCAAGGTTGTAAATTGTTTCATTGGGCACATCTCCAGCCACTTCTTTAAATATACCCCCGTATGATTATAAAGTGCGTGAAGTGTCAGCACTGGCAGCGCAAAATCATAAACCCAGAATCCCTTCTCTGCAATTTTCATCGGAATCGTATAATGTTCATGGATTTCCGGAAGAATTTCCACTTCGTACCGTCCAACAATTTGCTCAATTTCATGTAGCAATTCCCAAATATCCGGTTCTACAAAAAAGCAGTTCGTATCTGCTTTCTTAATTGCATAAGCGAATGCATCCAGACGTATCAAAGATGCTCCATTTTGGCACATCTGCTCCAGCGTTCCTTTGATAAATGATTTTACCGCTTCCTTTCTGACATCCAGATCAATCTGCTCTTCACAGAAAGTGCACCAGATTTTTTCTGTTGTTCCATCTTGAAATTCCACTTCAATATAGGGCGCCCTTGGCTTTCTCTTGTAAATCTTATCAAGTTGTTCCTGCGTCGGCGCTCCCTTTCCCCAAAACTCCTCGTAACGAATAAAGAAATCGGCATATTTTGATTCATTCTTTCTTTTCAGAAAATCCTGAAAATATTCCGAAGAGGAAGAAATATGGTTTACCATAAAATCAAACATCAGATAATATTCTCTTCCGATTGCTTCAATATCTTCATAAGTTCCAAATGCTTCATCTACCACATCATAGCGCATTGGTGCAAATCCGCGATCCGCAGAAGATGGAAAAAACGGCAAAATATGAACGCCTCCCACAGCATCTCTATAATAGGTATTCAATACCGTATGTAATTCTTTCAAGTTCTTTCCCATGCTGTCCGCATAAGTAATCAACATCACTTTATTTTCCAGTTTCATTCTGTCTCTATCCTTTCACTGCTCCATTTGCTACACCATTCAAAATCTGTTTCTGGCAGATTACATAAAATACTAAAATTGGAATCAATGCCAGAATATAGGATGCAAATGCGAGATTATAATTCGTTCCAAACTGTGTCTGGAAATTTAACTGGGCCAGCGGAAGCGTATTATGTCCGGTACCTGACATAATGACCAATGGCGTCATCACATCATTCCATGTCCCAAGAGCTGTCAAAATTGCAACTGTCGCATGCATAGGCATCATCATCGGGAAAATAATCTTCCAATATGTCTTCCATGCGCTTGCCCCGTCAATATCCGCCGCCTCTTCTAACGCTACTGGAATGTTTTTCAAGTATCCGGTATAAAGCAACACATTCATCGGCATATAAAATACAAGATATAAAATGATCACTCCCAGCCGATTCCCAAGTCCCATCTGTGCAGTCTGCTTTACAAGGGGCATCATAAGAATCGAAAATGGCACAAACATTCCACTTACAATATACAAATAAATAAACCGAAAGCTTTTCTTCTTTGCCATACCTCTCCCAATCACATAACCGGCAATCGAATGAATTAAAATTGCCAGCACGATCGTCGCCAGTGTAATCAACAAACTATTTCCAAGCGAATGCCAGAAATCAGTCACTTCCATCGCCTGCCGGAAGTTATCCAGACTCCACCTTGCCGGAAAAGATAATGCGCCTGCCACATCGTTTGTCATCTCGCTTGGTTGCTTAAATGCGATAATTACTGCCATGTAAAGAGGAAAAAACACAGTCGCTGTTCCCAATACTAATACAATCGTTAAGATCCAATTTGTTTTTTTCTTTCTCTGCATTATAACTGCTCCTCCTTCTTTCCCATAACTGTCATTTGGAAAATTGAAATGGCTACGATGACAACAAAAAACAATACTGCATTTGCGCTCTGAAACCCAAACTGACCGCCGTCCATACCATTTTTATAAATCAGATAAGAAATCGATTCTGTACTCTGTGCTGGTCCTCCCTTTGTCAAAGACAAAATCTGATCAAATACCATCAAAAAATTTTTTGTACTTAAAATGAGATTGATCGTTACAAATGGCATCACCAGTGGAAATGTTACTTTCCAAAATTCTTTCCATTTCCCGGCTCCATCAAGCATACTCGCCTCATAAACATCCGATGGGACCGTCTGAAGACCGGAAATATAAATAATGGTATTCATCGCCACCGCCTGCCACACACCGACAATCAGCACTCCAATCCATGCATACTTCTCACTCGCAAGAATACTGTTCTGTAGAAATCCAATCCCGAATACATCGCCAACCACTGGAAGGATATAAGTAAAAATAAAACTGAAAATATATCCGATCACAAGGCCTCCCAGAATATTCGGCACAAAATAAATCCCACGCAAAGCACTCTTAAATCGTATCTTGCTATTTAATCCAAGTGCCATAAGCAAACTCAGAACATTTACCAATATTGTTCCAGCAATCGCATACTTGAATGTAAACAGATAACTTTTCCCTACTCTTGCGTCCGTAAACAAGTCGATATAATTTCTCAATCCCACATATTCATAAGAACCATACCCCTTATAATTTGTAAAACTATATACAATTCCTTTTAGCATCGGCAACGTATTGAACATAAAAAACAACACAACTACCGGTATTACAATTGCCAGAAATGTTCTCTCTCGATTGTTCATTTTCTTTTTCATTGTGCATCCTCCATCCCTTTTTCATACTCCTGCACTTTGCGGATCAAATCTCTGTTATATCGTTTCCATTCCGTGTCAAACCGTTTCAGAAATTTATCTGCTGAATTGTCACTTTCATCCAGCAAATACGTCTGAATCATCGCATCCACACTCATTTCGCTCGGATAATGATGATCTTGAAAATCTGCCATTCTGTCATTTCTAATATATTCCCTCATCCCCGTCAGTTCGCTTGGAATAGAAAAATCCCCCTCTTTGCAGGCAATTCCTCCCTGATCTTCCAGATAAATCTGAATTACCTCGTCCTCATATAAAAAACGAAGTACTTCATAAACTGCTTCCTTTTGTTCTGTATTTTTCATAACGCAAAACTGAAGATCAATTCCTGAATTTAATACATTCTCCTTCTCAGAATCATTCGCCGGAAATACAAATGAATCAATTTTCATATCCGGATTGACTGATTTAATCTGAGGGATTGCATAACTTCCAATCGGATACATCGCCGATTCTCCCCGGGCAAACGCGGTACATGCATCGTTATAGCTATAAGCATACGGATTTTCTTCTGCATATGGAAGAAGCGCTTTTATTTTCTCAGCAGTTTCACGATATGCTTCTTTAAAAGTTGTCTCCTCCCTATTGACCTGGCTGCATATGTCAGAATCTGCCAGACCAACTGCCAATGCATTCCACGGTGCAAGACAAGTCCATGTATCTTTAAATCCAAAATACAATGGCTGAATCCCACAGCTTTGAATCTCGTTACATAATGTCATAAATTCTTCCCATGTTTCAGGAATCTCCCATCCATATTTTTGAAACATTTCCTTGTTATAGAGAACTCCCGCTGCATTGGCTGCATATGGAAGCGCATAAGCACCTTCCTGCGGAACAAATTCTAATTCTTTATCCATCTGGAGATAAGACTTTTTTACTTGTTCCAATTCTTCTAACTCTGAAATATCCAGAAATAAATCTGCATCCAGAAAATTAGAATAGTTGCTGTCTCCTCCAATTCCAATGATATCTGGATAATCTTCTCTGATAAATCTTGTTTTTAAAATTGTCATAGCTTCATTTGGAGAAGAAATCGTCAGATGGATGTCATCATGCGTCTCATTAAAACGCGCTTCTATTTTTTCAAACGCCTTCACTGCCTCCGGTTTATAACACACCATCTCAACTTCTGCGCGATCACTGGAGGCTTCCTCCCCACAGCCCCCTAAATTTACTGTTCCCAACACAGCTGCCAACATCAGGGAAATGTTTCTTACAATGCCTTTTTTTGACATATTCCATACTCCTTTCGCATTCATTTTTCTTCCGTTTTAGTTAAATTAATCATAACATGCCTTTATGCTATCAGAAATAGCAATTTATTTCCTATTTTATACCACAATGCGATTTTTTATGGTATTATAGTAAGTAAGACCGCATTATGGTATATTTACTGAAAGGAGCCCTTATGAGCAACACATTTTTTCATATATTTCCACATGAAAACTTTATCGATCTTGGTATGTATCAATATGGCTATGAACAGTGCGATCCTGGTCATTCCTTCGGCCCGGTTGCCAGAAATCATTATCTTTTCCACTATGTCATTTCCGGAACTGGAACATTAATGGCAGATGATTCGAAAGGGATTACACAGACCTATTCCATCAAAAGTGGACAGGGTTTTCTGATTTTCCCCGGACAGATTACAACCTATTATGCTGATGAAAAACTTCCATGGGAATATGTCTGGATTGAGTTTGATGGATTAAAAGTAAAAGAAATCCTTCAACTGACAAAATTGTCCCCTGACACTCCAGTCTACCGTTCTCACTCCAAAGATCTCAAAGAACAATTACTGAATGAAATGCTTTATATTGTGCACAATGCAGAAGAATCGCCTTTTCACTTGATTGGACACCTGTATCTCTTTCTTGATCATTTAATTCAGTCCTCCAAACGATCCAATTCTGCTCCTTCAAGTAAAATGAGTGATTACTATATCAAAGAGGCGATTCACTATATAGAACAAAATTTTCAAAATAATATTTCTATTGAAGAAATCGCCTCTGTCTGTGGAATTAACCGAAGTTATTTTGGGAAAATCTTTAAGAAAGCACTTGGCCGTTCGCCACAGGAATTTTTAATGAATTACAGGATGCTAAAAGCAACCGAACTGCTGAAATTAACTTCTCTGTCCATTTCAGAAATAGGCTCTGCTGTCGGTTATGAAAATCAACTACATTTTTCGCGTGCATTCAAAAGAATCTATGGTGTCTCGCCAAGAGAGTGGAGAAACAGTCAAAAAAAGGAGAGATATCATGTTTCCCAATAAACATGATACCTCTCCTTAAGTTCTTGACACTCCCCATAGCTAAAGCAAGGGGATTCTAATTTCTACCACTACTGCATTGGCTAATACCTTACAGTATTGCAATCCCTTTTATACATTGACTAATTTTTGAACGTTTCATTTCTTTCCTCTCCTCCCTCCAGAGGGTTCACCGTCTATTCCATGCTTTTCCTCAAAATATCGACAATTTCTTTATGCGAAAGAATCTTATATCCCCCGTCCATCACAAATGTTCCTTCTGCAATTCCCTCTATCATCTCTTCTGTCACACCAAGTTCCCGCAGATTCATGACAAGCCCAATTTCACGCATCCAGCTTTCCATGCTTGCCAGACCTTCCTTTGCAATCTGCTCTTTACTCTTTCCTTCTACCTGTACTCCCCAGACATTCTCGGCGAACCGCACAAATTTCTGCAAACCATATGGACAAATATAACGGTAGTATGCCATTGAGACTGCAGCCAGTGTCATTCCATGTGTGGCGTCTGTATATGCGCCGACTGACTGCCCTATCATATGAACCATCCAATCGGTTGTCTTTCCCTGTTCCACCATAGTATTCAATGCCCATGTTGCCGTCCACATAATATTGCTGCGCGCCTCATAATCCATTGGATCTACAACCGCAATTCTTGAAGAATGGATCAAGGACTTCATCAGCCCCTCCATGACATAGTCTGAAGTATTGTCATCCTCCCCGGAAAAATATTGTTCGGTAATGTGATTAAAAATATCATAGATTCCTGCTACCATCTGATATTTTGGCAATGTATAGGTAAATACCGGATTTAAAATGGAGAATTTCGGGAAAACATTCTCCCCAAATACATGACCGATCTTCCGTTTCCTCTCCGAATTTGTAATGACTGAACCACCATTCATCTCTGATCCAGTTCCTACCATCGTCAGCACACATCCAACCGGGATGATTCGATTATCTACCTCTTCCATCCTCTCATAATATTTTTCCCATGGATCTTCCTCACAATATGCAGATACCGAGACGGCCTTTGCATAATCACACACCGATCCTCCCCCTACTGCAAGAATCAGATCCACCTCGTTTTCTCTCGCGATCTTACATCCCTCATACAATTTTTCTACTGTCGGATTCGGCATTACTCCTGGGTCCTCAAACACTGTTTTCCCTGCTTCTTTTAACAGTTCCATTACCTGATCATAGATGCCGTTTTTCTTAATCGAGTCTCTTCCATAACTCAGCTGCACCTTTGGTCCGTATTTTTCTAATTCTTCTTTCAAAAAAGTAAGGGATTGTTCCCCAAAATAAAGTTTTGTTGGATTACAATATTGAAAATTTCCTAACATAATTTTTCCTTCCTTTCCACTTTTTGCAAAGCATGCTCTATCCAAGAACCCTTGTCGCTTTTGAGCAGCTCTGCACACATTGACTTTCTTCGCTATTCATGTTATGTTCATCATAATACCTGAACTTAACTTTAGGTCAATACTTATTTTCAAAAATCAAAAAAGAGATCTGATAAATGAAATTGGAGGAACCCATATGTATACAATTGGCCAAGTCGCAAAACTAGTTCACCTTCCCATCTCTACCATCCGCTATTATGACAAGGAAGGTCTGTTCCCGACACTTGAGCGTACTTCCGGCATCCGTAAGTTCAGCGAAAAAGAACTGGAAGCACTTCGGATGATCGAATGCCTGAAAAAATCTGGGCTGAAGATCAAAGAAATCAAGTTATTTATGGAATGGTGTGCCCAAGGAAGTTCCACTTACGAAAAGCGCTTAGAACTATTTCTACATCAGCGCAAAGCGGTAGAAGAAAAAATTGAAAAACTGGAAAAAGTACTCGACATGATCCAGTTCAAATGCTGGTATTACGAGCAGGCGCTCGCAGATGGAAATGAAGATCGACTAAAAACATATACAGAAACTCCTCAAGATTAAAATCCTGAGGAGTAATAAATGCTTTCTGTCTATTGGCTGATATCTCCATCCCCCGCTGTCCAACTCTCTCTGTTTGGTTCCACAGCAAAAGAATAAGAGTCCTCTTTATCCTTTTTTCTAAATGGAATCTTTTGCATAACTCCAATAATCTGTCCGGATAAAATAACGGTCAAAAGCGAATAAATGATCTTACTTACTGGAATGTAGGTAAGAGAGATAAGCAATACCACCAGATCACTGATCAAATAAATCCATTGGATATCTAACGGAAGTACTCGATCCAAACTCATTGCAAGCGCATCATCTCCAGTCGGAGCTCCACCTACTCGAACGCATAATCCTACGCTTACACCTACAAATATTGCTCCTACAACTGCTGCCAGAAGTGGTTTTGTGGCAATGTCAGGGAATAATGGATCAAACTGTTCGAAGATCCCATAAAAAACAGAAAATCCAATAGAAGAAATAAAAGAATATACAAGAAAAAGTTTTCCCAATAATTTCCATCCCAAAAGGTAACATAATACCGTCAGTATAAATCCTGAAACCGATGGCGAAATCCCAAACCAATATTCTAAAAGAAGTGTTAACCCTAAAATTCCGCCCTCTGTCACATTGGACATTGAATGGATATTGTAAAGTCCAAATGCCAATATCGCACTTCCCAATAGTAAAAGTAATACGGATGATAATTTCATTTCCTTCCAAACTGAACGCATTTTAAAAAATCCTTTCTATTAACCTATCATGAAATCTATACACTCATTATAAACTCTGGTATAATACTAGAGTCAAGGAGATCAATAGAAAATATGAAAAATTTTTTTAAAATTGGTGAAATTTCTAAATTATATGGAATCGGTGTAGATTCTATACGTTATTATGAAGAAATTGGAATTATCAAACCTCAGCGTTCTGAATCTGGATATCGCTATTATAGTATTCACGACATATGGAGATTAAATGTAATCCGAGATTTACGCTCCATTGGATTTACAATGGAACAAATCCGCGAATACTTAGACCATCATACAGTTTTGTCTTCAATTTCTATGCTGGAAGACGAAAAAGACGCGATTGCAAAGCAAATACAGTATCTGCAAAAGCTGCAAAAAAATGTAGAGCACAGATTGCATAACATTCATTCCGCATTATCTCTTCCTTTAGGTGAAATCTGCTTAATGAATATTCCCCCTCGCCGTTGCCACCTTCTTCCCGAAGGATATAAAAATGAAGAAGAAATGGATGTTCTGATCAAACAGCTTATCAATCTAAATCAAAATCGCTTATACATTATCGGAAGTAATCAAATTGGAACTATGATTTCTCTGCCCTCTCTCGTAAATAAAAAAGTGCTTTCCTATCAATCTGTTTTTCTTATCGATGAAGAAGGCGAGGATATTCTTGCCGGCGGTCATTACCTTTGCGTCACTTATCGCGGGGATTATAAACAGAGCTCCTACTGGGGACAAGAGCTCATCCAATATGCACACACTCACAACTTCAAAGTGCTTGGTAACTTATTGGAAATTCTTTGGATCGACATTCACACAACTTCTGATGAATCAGAATATATTACACAATTACAGCTTCCTATCGAATAAAATACTAAGACTGATAAGCGGTGGTAAAATCATATCAACCACTGTTTACCAGTCTTTTTTTTATCTCATATACAGTTTCCTGACTAAGCTAAGGGATGATGGCAAAAAAATATTGTTTCATTTCTTTTCTTTTGTTCTGGAAATTTCTGCTTACAAATATCTGTATGATATTTACAACGTGAATAGAATGGACACATATCTTCTCTTTTTTCTACTTTGATTTCATTGGCCTCTTGTAAAGATTGTTGCAAATCTTCTTTGTCCCCATTTGGAACTCTCATTTTAGGAACCGATTGGAGCAAATATTCTGTATAAGGATGTTTTGGATTGGTATACACTTCTTCAACGGAACCAATCTCACAGATTCTTCCCAAGTACATGATTGCAACTCGATCCGCAATATAGCGCACAACTCCCAAATCATGTGAAATGAACAATAAACTCAAATTACGATTTTTCTGGATTTCCTTTAATAAATTCAAAATCTGTGCTTGTACAGAAACATCCAGTGCAGATACTGGTTCATCGCATGCAATAAATGCCGGTTCCAATGCTAAGGCCCTTGCAATCCCAATTCGCTGACGTTGTCCCCCTGAAAATTGATAAGGATATCGCTTCATATGCGTTTCGTTAAGCCCCACAATTTCCAATAGTTCTTTTACTTTTTTTCTTGCTTCCTTTTTATTTGCATACACTTTATTTGCCAAAAGCGGTTCCATCAGGATTTCTTCCACTTTCATCTTTGGATCTAAAGATGCATAAGGATCCTGAAAGACCATCTGCATATTTTTACGCATTTCCTTTTTTACTTCTTTTTTAGAAAAAATATTTTCTCCCTCAAAAAGTATATTTCCATCTGTCGGCTTTTCTAATCCTAGAATGATTCGTCCCAATGTTGTTTTTCCACATCCCGATTCTCCCACAAGAGCTAACGTTTCATTGTTGTAAATTTCTAAATCAACATGATGTAATACATGATTTTCCTTTTTTGCACTAAACAGTCCTTTTGCCACAAAAGTTTTACTTATATTTTGTGCTATGATTAATGAATTTCCCATAAATTATCTACCCTCTTCAAATAAAAAGCATTTGACTTTTGTCCCATCATTTTGCTCATACAATTTTGGCTCTACTTTGGTACATCGTTCTGTTTTATGCGGACATCGCTCCGCAAATCGACATCCCTCCGGAATATTTTCGATAGACGGAACCGTTCCTTTAATTGCCATCAATTGATCTATTTTTTTCTCTGGATCAGGAGAAGCCTGAATAAGTGCCTGCGTATACGGATGTTTCGGAGATTGGAAAAATGTCCTTACATCTGCTTCCTCTACAATCTGGCCACAATACATCACATATACATAATCACAGTTTTCACAAATCACCGCTAAATCATGCGAAATCAAGATGAGCGATACTCCTCTTCTTTCACGCAAGGATCGCAGCAATTGTAAAATCTGAGCTTGAATTGTAACATCTAACGCGGTTGTCGGCTCATCCGCAATAATCAGGGATGGATCTGCTGCAATCGCCATAGCAATCATAATTCTTTGATTTAACCCTCCGGAAAGCTGATGTGGATATTGATCATACCTCATTTCTGCATCTGGTATTCCGACAGATTTCATGAGGGAAATAGTTTGTTTTTTTCTATCCTCTTTTGACAAATTTGTATGAATCTTCAGACTTTCTTCAATTTGTTTTCCTACTTTATGCAGTGGATGCAGGGCGCGCACTGGTTCTTGAAAGATCATAGAAATATCTTTTCCTCGCACTTTCCGTAATTCTTTTTCTTTTAGTGCCGTTAGTTCCTCACCAGAAAATAGAATCTGTCCTTCTTTTATTGCAATGTTCACCGGCATCAACTGCATGATTGCCAAGCTTGTCATGCTTTTCCCGCAGCCAGATTCTCCTACAATCCCTACAATCTGTTGCTTTTTTACTTCTATATTTACTTTGTCTACAATCGAATACCCTGATTTTTTATCACCAATCGTGACATCTTTTACTTGTAATACTATATCTTCCATCATATCCCCCTATCTTTCTGAACGTTTGGAATCCAACATATCTCTCAGGCTATCTCCGAAAAAATTGAGACACAAAGAAAGCAAAAGAATATAGATTGCTGGTGCCAGAGAAATCCATGGGGCATCAAACAGATACGTACGTCCTTTAGATACCATAACTCCGAGACTTGTCTGTGGCGGCTGTGCACCAAATCCGAGGAAACTCAATCCTGCCTCTGAAAGAATTGCAACCGGGATAGACATTGTGTAAAGCACAAGCAGCAAGGAGCGAATATTCGGTAAAATATGTTTGATCATAATCTTCCATTTGCTCACTCCCATGGAACGCGCTGCTTCTATATATGTACTATTTTTTAGAGACAATGTTTGCGCTCTCACCGTTCTCGCTGTTCCAGCCCATCCAACTAAGATCAGTGCTAAAAATAAATTTTTTGTACTTGCTCCTAAATTGTAAACAATCGCCATCGCAAGAATCATAAACGGATAAGACAATACAATATCAACAATTCTCATAATCAATGTATCTACCCATTTTAATGTAGTCATTCCAGCTATCATTCCCAAAAATGTTCCAATGATCAAATTGATTGTTGTTGGTGCAAATCCAATAAATAGAGAGATTCTTGATGCATACAAAATTCTGCTGAAAATATCACGGCTCAATTCATCTGTTCCAAAAATGTGTTCCATAGAAGGAGCCGCCTTCGGTTTCATATACTGTGTTTCATTGATTCCATACGGTGCAATGAAATCTGCAAAAACAGCAAGAAAAATAAACAGCAAGATCATAAGAAAACTTATAAATCCTACTGGATCCTCTTTGACATACTTTTTTATTTTTCGTCCGGTATTTTTCATCATATTTTTCATGCTATCCTCCTAATCATAATGCACTCTTGGATCTGCCAGCGCATAAATAATATCCGCAATGAGATTTCCAATAATAATTAAAAATGTACTGAGAATAATCGTTCCTTGTAACAACGGTATATCACGATTGCTCAAAGCAGAGATTGATAATGTTCCAATTCCCGGAATACTAAAAATATTCTCAGTGATCAATGCCCCTCCCAGCAATGATGTAAATTGCATCATCATAATCGTGATCACTGGAAGAATCGACATTTTTAGTGCATGAAAAATAACAATTCCCATACGCGATTTTCCCTTTGCCTTCGCTGTTGTTATATAATCTGCCTGAATCACATCAATCAAATTTGTACGTATTAAACGCGAAATCTCTCCTGCCATGCTCCATCCCAACACAATGGATGGTAAAATTAAATGTGCCGGTGTTGTAAATCCACTAATTGGCAGCCATTTTAATTTATAGGCAATTAAATACTGTAAAATAATTCCAATGGAAAATGTCGGCATTGATATTCCCATGAGCGACACTCCCATAAATAATTTATCCAGACATGTATTTTTCTTTAAAGCACTTATAATTCCTATCGGTATTCCTAAAATCCATGCAAATGCGATTGCCGATAATGCCAGCTTTATCGTATTAGGGAATGCATTTTTAATCAGATTGAATACTGGCTGATTCATTACAAAAGAGGTTCCCAAATCTCCATGTAATAAATCTTTTATATACAAACCAAATCGTACCAAAATCGGATCGTTCAAATGCATTTCTTCTTCCACTCGAGCCACCGTTTCGTTATTGATCTTATTTTGCATCATCGCGGTTACTGCATTTCCTGGAATGTAATTCATCAAGACAAACGTAATCAGTATGACCCCTAAAATAATAGGAACAGATACTGCGATTCGTTTTGCAATATATTTACGCATAAGTTTTTCTCCTTATATGTATAAAAGGTATCAAATCTGATACCTTTTATACATTGCTATTTATTTATTGTAAGAATCATCGATTTCTACATTATGTGTTGAGCAGCAGACCCATCCCTGCCAGCCAAGCTGAAAGTTCTTCAATCTTGGGCTAATGATGCATGTACGTTTTTCAGCTGCGATCGGTAAGTATAATGCCTGTTCTGTTACGATTTCTGATTCTAATGCCTGAAGGGCTGCAATTCTTTCTTTTGGATCAAGTTTTGCATTTGCTTCTTTGATCTTATCGCTTAACGCTTTGTCTTTGATGTTATATCCATTCGAAGCGCTATTTTCCACTGTAAATGTTGTGAAGAATGCTCCTGGATCCGGAACATCTGCTGTTACAGGTCCCAGTGAAATAGAATACCCTTCTCCACTTGCAATGGTATCCCAGTAAGATGTCATATCCATGTTTTTGATTTCAGCTTTAATTCCTGCTTCTCCAAGCATAGACTGAATCATTTCATTAATAGGATGTGTATATGTACTTTCTCCATTCTGAAGAATTGTAAGTGTCACATCTGACTCATGACCTGCTTCTTTTAATAATTTTTTTGCTTCTTCTACATCGTATTTAATTGGTGTTTGATCTTCAGAGTATCCCGGAATTGCCGGAGGAAGAACACCATTTAATAACGTTCCTTCACCATTATAGAAGTTCTGATTGATCAAATCACGATTGATCGCTGCCTGAACAGCTTTTCTTACATTTACATCCGCCATGAATGTATCGTTCTGATTAAAAATCATGTAATCCATGCTTGGTGGCTGATATCCGATTAAGTAATCTTTCCAAAATTCATCATTTTTGAAATGCTCAAGGTCATCTGCCTTTACACCCATGTAATCTAACTCACCATTTTCAAACATCATCCGTTCGGTAGAGGCATCAATGTTCATTAAATAGCGGACTCCATCGATTTTAGCCGGTGTATTGAAATATTCATCATTTCTTACAAGATTGATCTCCTGATCTTGTGTCCAGTCTTTAAACTTCATATACCCTGTACCAACAGTATATTCTGGATCAAATCCAAATTTATCTTTTCCTTCTTCGACAGCTTTACGGTTATAGATAGAAGCCGGAGCACCTGTCATATTTGCAAGAAAAGATGCTGATGGCGCTGAAAGTGTGATCGCTACTGTGTAATCATCGATTACTTTAACACCTTCAATCACATCTGTTTTTCCATCCAGACGATCTTGGTACCCTTTTACTTCCTGATACTGAGCTGCATTGATACAAGCTTCTTCTGGATTTACAGCTTTATCAATGGTAAATAGTACATCATCTGCTTTTAATTCTTCCCCATTGTGGAATTTTACACCTTTTCTTAAGTGGAATGTGTACGTAAGACCATCTTCACTGATATCCCATTTTTCAGCAAGACTTGGAATAATCTCTGTTTCTCCAGCTTCATTTACAGTTACATCGACAAGACGATCATAAATCTGAAGCGGAATAAAATAATCTGCATTTGTTTTTTGAATGTCTAATGTTTTTGGGTTTTGAAATAATGTAAGAACCATGGTGTTCCCATTTTTACTTACATATTCTGTTTTTGTTTCGTTTTTCGCTGCAGCATTTTTTTCTTTTTTCTCTTCGCCTTTTCCGCATCCTGCGAACATCGAAACGGATAATGCAGCAACTAAAAACAGGCTTAAAAATTTCTTTTTCATATTTTTCCTCCTCTTTTATGTTTTCCAACACCAGTCACATTCTAACACTATCCGTTTCATATGTTAAATTGTTTTTTGTTATATACTTTATTCAAATTTTCTATATAAAAAGTTCGTTTTCTTTTTCTTCTTGACAAGCAGCATTCATTTTCTTTGATGCAACCTTAACCATAAAGGAATTGACCTTTCTAGAATGACTTGGACATATTTTCACACATCGCATACATGAAATACATAAATCTTTGTTTGTCTTTCTTGGATTTTCAATCGAGATTGCTCCTACAGGACATGCATCTGCACAAACACCACATCCCGTGCAGCTTCTTCCTGCCTTTGGTTTTAATGGAACACCATTGTATTCTCTATAGGGATAATTTCCCGGCAATCGTAATTCACTGTTTGCTGTATCCGTGTTCATTTTGTCTATAATTTTTTTCGTAAAGCCTTTCAATTCTTTTTTATCATTAGCATCAGGACGTCCCGTTGCAAATTGATGCATAATAGAATGTTCTGCAGTAGCAGCGATCGCAGCAAAACAATAAAAACCTCTTTTGCTTAAGTTATCTGCTAATTCTTTCAGAGTATCCTCAAATGCTCTATTGCCATATGATACCACCAATATAGCTTTTGCATGATTCCCTTTAAATTTATTCATTCTCTCTAGTGCAATACCTGGCACCCGGCCTCCATAAGATGGGACGCCAATCACACAAACATCGTCTGCATCAAATACTTGATCGACCATGTCTTCTTTTTTGCTAAGATCAATTTCCTGATAACTGCCAAATTCATTCGCCACCAAATTTACAATCTCTTTTGTACTGTTTGTCGGACTAAAATAAATAGAATATGCACTCATTTTTATACGTATAATCCAATTATCTTAGATGGTAATTGGATTTTTCCTTTCTCCAGATTAACTCTGGGTATTTAAGTCCATCTCTGATATAGTTTGAAAAGGCACTGTGGATCTGTCTCTATTTTTTTACAGCTTTGACTGTTCGGAGGTGTCTCAGACCACAGCTTTTCGTCTATTACTGGTAATTAGTTTGTTAACGCTTGACGT